>BNJU01004283.1_pt1 | contig 126051 bp, 142 predicted proteins | sample 8539281 | NCBI WGS metagenome assembly BNJU01 (sample SAMD00202456, study PRJDB9452) | human saliva metagenome | isolation source: human saliva | place: Japan | reverse complement strand
GTGTCCGCCGTCAGCAGCAGGCTTCAAGATGTTAGCTCGCGCCGAAGCAGCTGCACAAAATTTCAAACCAGCCGCGCAAGCGACACTGGCGATTTTAGATTCTGCGCATTCCAAGCAATTAGCATAGCATCACGTAATTTCTGGCGCGAAATCGCTGTGCGATCAAGCCGCGACCGCCGCACCAGACAACGGTTTTCCCGGCAAAATAACCAACGAATCCAATCGCCAAGCAGCTAAGGACTGATTGAATGAAGTCGCGTATCACTTACGAACAAGAAACTGCTACTTTCTTCATATCCCACGCGCCAATCGGCTGGTTGAACGACGCCGCCTTTTCGGAACATATCATTTTGCGGTTACAAAATTTGACGTATCCCAATTCGCGATAGAATCGCTGCCTCCGTTAGGCAAAGGCATGGCTGCCTTCTAAACGTGGCAGCAGTATCGGTCACCTTGAAAGCATCCCAAGAACCTACATTTTGGTTAAATTGGTTTTGCATTTTTGAAAGACGCCCGGCATTTTGGTAATAGCTGACGTATTCCAATCTCCACTAGCAGACCTCGCCTTTCAGTGATTTATTTCAACAAACATCCACGATAAATCGGTGGTTTGGCTTAAATCTGGCGTATCAGTTTGCCTGACGCCGCCTACCTCGCGCCAGCAAAGGCAGAACGCATATTCTTCCACTCTGTTCGTGCCCGTGATCAATCGAGCAGTTTTAACCTATCACCCCTACCATTTACGATAAACCAAGGGAAAGCGCCGCCAATGCGTATGAGTGGGACGGCGTAGCGTAATTACAAGCATGAGAGGCAGTCTGCCCAGATACCTCAGTTACACTGTCGTTATTGCAATCCAACAGTATAATTGTATCCTGGACCGCTTGTCCGGAATAACAAACTGAGTGTTTAGCGACCCTGGCTTTGGTATCGATAGTAAATACGAAGTCCGTGTTGTTGATAGCGTCAGCTGCGGCTTTTGGCGAATAGAGTGTTGGCGCAACAAGTACCGACAAGACACCAAACGCGGCAGCCAACGTTTTTAATAGCAATTTGAACTTCTGTATTTTTGTTGTTTTATTGTACTGCTCACTGGTTATTAGTATACTTTATGCTTTAGATAGCAATGGGTTTTACGACGCAGATTATTTGACAATAGAAGAATTATATACTATAACAATATTTATGAGAGAGGTCGCCCAACTACGCAGCCGAAAGAATTCCTTGTACTATATTCTCGGAAATAACAGAGAACCTACTTCTGGGGTAATCGACAGAACTCTAGCGCGAGCGAGCAGAGACTCATGGAAGAGATCAACACATTTCATACCAAGCGCTCTAGGGTATACGGCGATAACTTTGGTTGAATTTGGCGATGGCCGTCCGGCAATACGTATCGTCTCACGGCACTGGGTTCATGGGAAACCCTACAACGACAGCAGCACGGCTAGAGATGGCCGAAAATAGCTGAGGCCTGGCGCGACGAAGAAGGAAATCCAGCTTCAGTGTCTGACACTGCCAACCAGTTCTATGAGAGAGAGCGCTGCTCGATAAAATTTCTAGAAACGAGACAGCTTTTTCACCCATAGCAGAAGAAATAGCGCCAGAAACTAAACAGAGCACCTCAACTGTTATGCTGACCGGGTAGGCGTAGTCGGGCATTCGTTTGGTAGCAGACTTGCAGCAAGTATACTCTAGCTGTTCTTGATGATCCTGACAAAGACTGAGTTTGTTGCCGCAGATGATGCGCCAAGTCGGCAAAGACCGCTAGGCGTATTCGGTACTGCAGCAGCGCACAATTGCTAGAAACAATTCACCTGTCGAGATACGTCAAACATCTCACCCGATCCCGAAGCTCAGAAAGCTGGCGAGAAAACGACGGAGAAAAATGCCAGCCGTGCCGCTGCTAGTCCAGCTGAGAGGATGTCATTGCGATGTCGCGCGGTGGTTTTGTTGAAGATCTTGAAAATTCACTCAATAATCTACAACCTGGCACGCCCGTCACCCTTTTTTGCGCCGGAATTAAGCCGACGAATGATAACAGACCAGAAAAATGTACGCGAGCTTATAACGTCGCTTAGCCAGGAAATCTCGGCTTTAGATATTCGCGGCATACTAGTCGAAGATAGCACGCACAACGTATCCGTAGCCAATCCGGCATACTGGGACAGATGATAAAATTATCAAGAAGTAATCTACAGCCCTGACAGCGCTAAACAACTATCAAGATTACTTTAATCATATAAATACAGTTACCACTTGCAAGCTAGCTTCGTTTAATCAGCTTAATCGCGATAGAACCAACCGCTATAAATGCAACTGCTGCAGAGAAAAATATTCCCGCATCCACACCAGTATCGGCCAGCTTGGTCGATGAGCTTGAATTGTTTTCCGAAGCACCACTGCTTGTTGCAACAGACTTAGGGATTCTCGATCCACTTTTGCATATAAAGTTAGATTACTGTCTGGCATGGTATCGACAGCAAAGTTCCAGGCTCTCGCAAAAAGTGTTATCCGTATACCACCCAGCAAAGGTGTAACCCTGCCGGTTTGGCACAGCTGGCGCGGTAATTTTATCAGTAAAAGCAACTTCTTGGTTGGCAATTGCCATTCCGCCCTGGGTATCAAAAACTACAGTATGCTTCGGACACTCCCTTGCATCGCCATTGATAGTCCAGCCATGCTCGCCGTCGGCGACTGAGCTGATTAGATTTTTCTGGCCGCATCAGCAGTGCAATATTTCAACCCGGCGACTCCTAGTATAAGCGGAGAGTTAGTTGATTGAATATTCCAAGATATCAAAGTAGCATCATAATTTTTCGTGAGACAAGCCGCTATTATTCAACATTCTAGGAGCACCAGACCAATAGCTGTTGGGCAAACCGGTTGTCGAAACTAACGAATCTAGCCGCCAGCCCGCCAAAGATTGATTAAAAGCGCGAGCACCATTAAACATTTCACTCATCAACTCGGCTTTCGAAACATCCCACGATCCTATCGGCTGATTAAACTTAACTGCGTTTTGAAACATTGCATTCATTGCAGTCATTTTACCAGTGTTCCAGTTTTTAATTGAATCGCTGTCGCCATTATTGAATGCTGTCGCGTTATTAAATAAACCGCCAGCAAAAACAACGTTAGACACATCCCACGACCCGATGTTTTGATTGAAATTTTCAGTATCGCTAAACGCACTACCCATATTACTAATGGTCGAGGTGTTCCAATTCCAGTTAGCATTCTCACCCTTGAGAGAAGTAGTTGCCTCTAAAGACAGAGTATATCGAGTCAGTCTGCGACAAATCTGGAGTGTCGGTTGCTTTTACGTCCATATTTGCAGCACCGTAAAATGAAGCCACCAACGATTTCCATTTATTCTTCCCCCACTGATCAATAGAAATCATCTTCAGTTTATCGCCGCTGTTATTGAGATAAAACTCTGAAACACACCTCCGATACGAATTGTATACGCCGAGGCATAGCGTAGCTGCAAGTATAGGATCCGGTCCGGCGGTTGCTTCGACCGTACCATCATTATTACAATCGATAGTATATTATATCCGCCTCCTCTTATCGGAATAACGAACTGGGTATCTGGCGACCCAGATTTGCGCGTGTCCACGAGTAAACACAAAAATCTGTGTCATTGATGGCGTCGGCGACAGCTTTTTGGCGGGTAAAAACATCGGACCAGAAAACGCTGCTAGCATTTACCCTATTGTCACGGCAACGCCTTGATGGCCAATCAAATTCCAGCCTTTTTGTTTTCCAACATCTATTCATTTGATACCATTATACTTATACTTTTATAGCAATATACTAATGCTAATCAAAGATAGCACACAACATTGCCAAGACGTCTTGGAGCTCATTTAGTAGATTTTATCTCTGCCAGCACTGCGAATCTTCCCGCTGTATCGCCAGCTGAATGTGAGAAATAACTTTGGATCATCTGCCGTATCAATTGGCGAAATGAAAAATGTTATCACCAGGAACGCCCGCCCTGGATGGCCAGCGAACGATTGAACCCTTGCATGTCCAGATAAATTCCGTCAGCCGTTTGACGGCAGAAATTGTGCCAATTCGTATCATTTGTATGATTAAAATAATCCATACGATAATTTTTCTGCGTGATGCTTGGCGACATCCAAATTTGTAAATCTTTTTGCCTGGCTACCGCGCTCGACAAAAATACTGAACTGCCCGAGACATCAACTGCGCAACCGTCGAATGCCGACCCAAATGCGCCAGCATCAGCGCCCGACGCTTTGGATCATAAATGACGGTGGCGATACAGTCCGCCACTGGCAAACAAACCGACGCCAGCCGCTTTCGGTATATAGCGCGTCAGCAAAATCCCCTCGTTGTTGTGTCTGACTCGTGTCAGCTTCAGTAACTTCGGCGATATTATCAAAACGTTTGTGCTTGGTCATATGAAATCACGTGATAGACAACGTCGTCATACTTAACACCAATTTGATCACAAAACCGCCGCCGATTCTCCAGCACCTCAGCTACGTGGCGACCGCGAATACGATTGAGCATGGTGCCGTCGTCTTTCGACGAAACCGCAACCAACAGATCAGACGGAAACAGACGTCGGCTGATCTGCCGCAATCATCGCGCCCGCCATTCTTTGAGCAGCCGCTGCCAATCCGTCAATCGCCAAATCTTCGGCACGGACATCAGGCGAAATGTTAGCCTTTTTCAGCAACTGTTCGGCGCTAGCTTTACTGACGCCCAGTCCGCCGCTCAGACTGGAACGCAGTTTTTACGCTTAGCTGAAAAACCGGCTTTGACAACACGGAAAAAGTCTTTTTGGTCTTCAGGAGCAACTAGTGGTTCGGTGCGAGTCCTCAATACCACCACCTGCGAATCAACTTTTGGCGGTGGCGTGAAAAATTGCCGCGGCACTTCAATGTCGAGTTCCGCCTCGGCAAAAAGCTGCGCGCTAACCGCTAAAATGCTCATTTCGCCAGGCTCTGCCGCGATACGCTGGGCAACTTCTTTCTGCACCAGTAGCACCGCCAAACTCGGTTTATTTTCCGCCGTCATCAATTTTTCAACAATTTTTGCTGGTGATGTAGTACGGCACATTGGCGACTACTTTATAGTCTAGCTGGCAGCTGATTCAGATCAAATTGCAAAATATCTTCGTTAATCACTTCCAGGTTTTTGCCAGGAAATTGCCCTGGCAATTTGCGCGCCAAATCCCGCGTCAAATTCTACCGCCACTCACGCGCTGAGCTCGCGCCAACAAACCGGCTGGTCAAGGTGCCAAGTCCTGGCCGATTTCCAAAACCACATCATCCTTTTACTCAGTTCCGCCGCCTCGGCAATTTCCACCAAAATCTCGGGTCGCGCAGCCAGTGCTGGCCTAATTTTTTTCGGCCCAAGAGCTGACGCCATCTAACGCCCGTCTCCCGTTCGTCCAGTCAGTCGCCAAGTCAAACCCATGCGGATGCCGAGCCGCAAAACCGCCAGTATCATACACCTTTTGCCAGGGCCCCATGCTGGTTTCCACCACCGAACAGCGCGGATAATTACCATAATTTGCCGCCACCAAAATATAACCATCCTTTATCCACCTTGGCGCCGTCCGCCCGCACCGTGTAGCCACCGCCGCCGCAAGCGTTTTGATAACAATATTCATCGGTAAATCATAATAGGTTTCGCGGTGCGCCACGCCCTTGGAATCAGTAAATATCTGCGCGCCCTTGCCTTTGGTTAGTGGATTTTTCGGCTTGGTACCGATCACTTCAATTTGCTTTTTGGGCTGCTGATACTTTCGCTAGAAATTTGCTGACGGCTAATCTTCATCACCATCGCGCGCTTCAACTTTATAAGTCAATCTGCGCAGCCTTTAGCTCCCGCCTGCTTTACCTGGCGATAACCAAGAGGCTGGCTGTCGTCGCGTATTTGCTCAACCGAAAATCAATTTCTTCCTCGGCGGTCACAGTACGCCGAGTTACGCGCAATCCTCATCAGCAAAGCTCGACCCATCCAAAGCGACATCCTCTGGCGGCGTAAATCGAACTTTATCCTCGCGATACAAAACGATCCCGCAGCTTGCGCAATCTGTGTTGGCGTCTGCGCTGCCGTATTGACTCGCATGCGGCGAGCACCTTCGACGATCGTTATCGTCCGCGCCCGATAAATATTTATTTTGAAGCCATTGTTGGTAATCGGTGTATCCAGACCCGGTTCGACAATGTCATGCTGTTTATCCAATCTTGCGCCGAATTCTTCTAGCGCTTTCTGCACTGTCGATGCCTTAGTGATTATCGATTGCTCCCAGCCACCGTCGTAAATGGTGATTATATGACTAGATGGTTGTGCTTTAGACCGCAGCTGAACCATATCTGCCGCCATGCAGTATTCGCAAAACGATAACATACCAGTACTAGAGATTGCCAAGACCGCACCAAAAACACAACAGCAAATGCGTTGATAATATCGATTTAAGCTCATTTTTATTCAAAATCACCCACGTATCTCTTATGTTATAACAAATTATAGTCGAATGTCAAGTCAGTAGCGTCGTGACAACAATAGCACTGATATGTCATGCTGGGCGATAAGCACACTTTTAGCTACAAGCGTCCTACCAGCGTAACCTCTTATAAGCACTCTAATGTTTGGCAAATCTGGATCAGCCGCCAGCTCGGACAGAGCACTCGACAGTCTCCGATAAATCTAGTCTGCCCAGCCGTACTCTGTATCAGATTGATCGCTGTTTGCACCAGATAACCGTTACCTGAAAACTGAAAGTTAGCGTAACCATGCTCGCATTGCGCGAACCAGCCGCCGCCATCCAGCTTCATGCGAACCCCGCCGGCAGACGTAGTAAGCTTTTAGCACCAACATTTCTACCTGCTTAACTGGCTGCTGAATAATGTGCTATTGATCTCGCGGCGTGATACTCAACGCCGTTTTGGACGTGTAATCTCATACGTAACTGTACGCTTGCCGTTAACACCTTTGGTTTGAATTTCTTTGTATCCTTTATCGCGATTAACGTCCTGATCTGTTCAGTCTCAAACTGTATGTCTTCGTCAACGCAGTAACCGTCTGCGTGCCGTGCGATACAAGCGACATTCATGTCTCTAGCATATTTTTGTATCTTTATTCGGGACAATGACGTCATTGGCAGACATTTTTGATGTGCTTTCTCAGCTAGCTATCTCGCCGACGGTTTGAGCTTGCGTGTAAGTGGCCTTTTTACCGATAGAAAATCAAAAGTGAAATGGCGTTGCTCGTTTAATGGACAGCACTTCTGCTGCGCTATCGCGCATTGGACCATTAGACTGCGACAAGGTTAGAATATCTTCATCGCGTAGCAGCAATGCCAGCTTGTTTAACTATCTGCTTTCCAGTACGGTACGATGTAATAATTTTAGTGAGCTGAGAGCCATCCTTGACAACCACCGTTCGGGCTCGATAAATATTAACGTTATATGAATTTTGCTACCAAGCGCTCGTCAATATTTGGCTCGGTCCGATCGTTGCGGTCTAGTTTGATAGCTGCCTCAGCAGGAAGCTTCGCGTAAGGTCTGTTTTTGTGCAATAAACTTTAGCTGACCGTCATCATGGACGACGCAATAATATGCTCACCGACCGCCAGGCTATCGCTCGTCAGCCCGCGCTTTTGGCATAATTGCCGCATAAACGAGACAATCCAGCCAAAGCTAACAGCATAGAGCGCGGTAATCAGCCAACGTAATTTCATTCTCGCAATACTTTTCATACGTAGGCGCACAAACTAGCGCGCAGTTATAATTATAGCAAAGATTGGTTATTTTGCTACAGCTTCTCGAGGCGAGCGTATTCAACGTTGAGCTTTTGACAGCACCGCTATCGAACTTCACCTAACCGCCATACCGTCAATGTCAACAATCTCGCCATCGCCAAATTGCGAGCGAGCGCACTCGATCGCCAATATCATAGTTCATCACCGGCTCGTCAAAATCATTATAAGTTGGACTCGAATCAATAGCGTTAGGTTCAACCGCGAACAATCCCATGCCCATATCGTCGAGAAAACGCGACGGCTGATTGTACGATCGCAGCCGAATTGTGCACGGCTCTGCGCGCACAACAGATATAACTCTTCACGCGCCCGCGTCATACCCACGTAGCACTAAAGCGCCGCTCCCTCCTCGAGATTGCGCGGACCTCTTCAGCGCTCGCTCACCTGGAAACAAGCCATCCTCCATACCGACCATGAAAACCACCGGAAATTCCAGTCCTTTAGCGGCATGCAAGGTCATTAATGTGACCTTTTCACCATCACTTTGCTGATCGACGCTGCTCATTAGCGCTGCCTCTTCGAGAAAGTCTGGCAACGTCGCGAAAGACGTAGCGTCCGCTATGAGTACGCTCAAATTATCATCACGCTCTTCGTGCTCCGCGGCGTTCCATCCATGACATAATCTCGATAAGCAATCTTTTCAATTCAGCTTTCAATGATATCACTTGGGCTAGTATCAGAAAGAACAAGCGCCTGCACTGCGTAGAATCTCGCCCAGACGCAATAATGATGGCGCGCGGCGTCAAAAACGCTAGTTTGCTCGACATTTCATCAGCGAAGCGATAATATCCATATTGTTGTCGTTTTCCATCGTAAAAATTTCTCGAACTGGTCGCGCCGATACCGCGAGCCGGCACATTGGCAATTCGACTAAAGTCATCCGGTCGTTCGGTTGATATAATAAACGCAAATAGGCGATAATATCCTTGATTTCCTTTTGCGATCATAAAAGCGCACGCCGCCAACCAATTGATATGGGAATTTTTGCTGCATGAAGGCACGTTCAAAAGCAAAGCTCTGCGCATTAGTACTGATACAATACGCAAAATCACCGTAGCGGCGAGCACCAATCGAAACTTTGACGCGATGCGGTTCGCACCACGTAAGCTTCCTTCGACTCATCGCATGCCGCTCTGAACTTGTACTGGCGCACCATTGCCAGCCGCTGTCCAGAGATTTTTGTCAGTCCGCTCAACATTCTTGGCAATAACCTTTGCGCCGCCTCAGGATAGCACCTGCCGAACGACAGTTTTGGGACCAGTTTGATCAACCTTGCGCCGGGAAAGTCCCGTTCAAAATTAAGAATATTTTTGAAATCCGCCCCGCGCCAGCTGTAAATCGATCGCCAATCGTCGCCGACCACGCAAGGCATTACGCATCGTTGACTAGATATGCTTAACGATAGTCATACTGCGCAGCGTTAGTGTCTTGATACTCGTCAATGAGGAATATGCTGAAATACTGGCGTACTTTTGGCGAATTTCACTGGCATCGCGCGGCAAACGCACCGTCTCGATCAACAAGTCATCGAAATCTAGGCGCCAGCCTCGCTACGTAGTTGCTCGTACATGTCATGCAACTTAGCAATATGCTGCTGATTCGGATATGCAGCCGCTGCTGCATAATCATCTGGCGTGAGTAAATCATTTTTAGCGTTAGAAATTGCCGCACCAACTGAACGTGGTTTGATTTTATCAGGAGCAATTGACAGCTGCTTCATCGCTCTGCTTGATCAATCCTTGACGGTCGGCTTCATCATAAATAATAAATTCGACGGCACGCCAATCGCCGGCCCATCGCGCGCGTACCGAACGCAAACTCCGTGAATGCCCATCCACGGCATGAATTGCCGCGTATTAGGCTGGATCAATCAAAACTGCTTGCGCTCGCGCATCTCGCGAGCTGCTTTAGATAAATGTCACCGCCAGAATTTCTGTTCGGCCAGACTCTTCGTGTGTCAATAGATAAGCTATACGAGTTAAAGTTTTGCTTTGCCACCGCCAGCGCCCGCCAAAACCAACAACGACCGTCCGTATAAGCGAGCAGCTGCTTTCTGCGCGTCATTAAGACCATCAAAAATATATCCATCACCACTCATTATATCGCGTTAATAGCGAGTCAGGAAGAAATAGCCAGCGCTCGCTAGCGCACCCAAAGCCAAGAATACTATAATCACCAAAAACCATTTCAAGCCTGAATGGCGATTGCTTTGTTTGTCGTCCTGAATCAGTGTAATATTCAGAAGTATCATAAATAGCGCCCTGATTCAATTTCGTCGATGGTTTGTTCGCGAGGCGGATCTGGCTCTGTAGTAGCGGACTGTACAGGCGAATCTACCGTCTGATTTTGTCAGAGGTTCAGCTAGTTGCTCGTTTGCTCGCTCGTATCTTCTACATTAGCAACAGGAGCTTCGGCAGCAGGAGGATTAGGAGTTTTTCAACAGGCTTTGGCTTGCTGCCAATCGGCATAAACCGATGTTTTTAGGGGCTGGCGTCTTTGTACTCAGCGTCATCTTCATCGTTTATCGGCTGAAGCGTCCTCAATTGATTGAATGTCGTTAGTCTCGCGATTCTGCTTGCGAAAAAGCGATCTGTTTAGCATCTTGCGCGTCTTTCTGTAGCGACTCAACAAGCTCGGCAGACGGTGCAATATCCCTACCGTGCGTACCGCCAGATAGAATACGATCTTTTTCGTTTTTGCTGTCGTCTGCTTCATCATAATCATTTTTGTCTTCAAAACCAGGATTAGACTGTGAAGTTTGAGGCAATGCGCTGCTACCGTGAAAAACTCGCGATTCAGACGATTGCAGTTCGCTAGAAACGTTATTTGTATTTGCTGCTACATTTTTCGTTAGAACTAAACTGAGCAGAATTAGCAGCAAGACGCTGAGCACTTCGCTGGCCAGTTGATCTAATTGTTGAGACGAGCCGCCAGAAATATTAGATGACACATTATTTAACGACTGTGCCGGCATCGTAGAATACTTAACTTTGCTGGCGGGTGTTTGTTGACACCTGGCTGCGAGCTAACTATGTCCATGAAACGGCCGCGACTCTTAGTCTTCATTTTTGGTAATCCTGATCGGACTGGCACCAGCTCCGCCAATTGCCGCTACCTGCGGCGGTGCTGCGGCTTTGCGGCAACGGCTGGGGGAGCTTCAGCGACGGTGACTGAACTGTTTGAGCTGAATTTTTGAACAACAGTAGAAGCCTGAGAGGCGACCGACGCACCAGCCGAAGCTGAAGCACCGTTTGTTGGCAAAGTCTGAACCTGAGCGGTGAGACACCCCAACAGCTGGCTGTGCTGGGAACTGCAGCCGAAACCGGTACGCTAGCTGTTGATACAGATGAACTTGGCTGCTTAGCGACGCCAACCGTTGCGGCCGGCGAGGTGAAGCCGTCATATTCGCAACTGGACCAGGACCAGGGCTAATTTATTAGGCTCAACTGAAACTGGCGCAGCATTAGAGGAAGGATTTGAAGGCGTAGAGACAGCCGGCGAGTGTTGGCGCCTCAGTGCATGTTGGCCGTCCTCTTTTAATAATCCGCTCTTGGACATAGCCTCGGTAATTGAACGATCTGGCTCAAATGGAGTGAATTCTGTCACGAGCTATTTACCTCTTTACTGGTAAGGATGGCATATCTTCACATTTTTGATAATACCAGCAAAGCATAGACATCCAAGCTTGGTTCACCGATAAGCAAACCATTTGACACCAGCTGTTTGCAAATACGACATAGCGTTATCAAGATTAACGCTACCGCCGTAAAGTACGCGGACATTCTCGGCAGCGACCTTACCGAAAAGATGCTCAATTTGCCGACGAATATATTTAACGGCGCGTTCAACGTCGCGCGGTGAAGCGAATTTACCAGTACCGATTGACCACACTGGCTCCTGGCTATAACAATCTGGCCAACCTCAACGCTCGTGATATTAGCTAGTCCTCCCACCAACTGATCGCGAATTACATCAGACGTTTCCTTGTTGGCTCGTTCTTGCGCTGTTTCACCAATACACAATACAGGCGTAATATTGTTACGCACTGCCGCTGCACTGCTGCGAATATCTTTACCGCGTTCAGCAAAGATATGCCGGCGCTCGCTGTGGCCAATGTGCCATATTGTACGATACCGCGCAGCTGCGACGCTGATACTTCACCAGTGTAAGCACCGCTGTCACGCCAATAAAAGTTCTGCACTGCCAGGTTAAAGTGATGGTGTTGCACCTGCATATTAAGCGGCTGGAGCGCTAACATGGTCGGTGCCAACACTACCTCAGTATTTTTGAGCTTGCCAACCAGCTTGTCGAGTTTATGAACATACAAACTCGCCTCATTGACAGTGAGGTTCATTTTCCAGTTTGCAATAATAAGTTTCTTGCCCACGTTTTATACTTGCTTATGTTTACCCTTGCGTCTAGTTTACTACAGTTATTAACGCTCGTCTAGTTTTTGCATGAAAACACCTTTTCGCCACAAGCGAGGTGTCTCTTAAACTTTTTAGCTGTATTTTACTCAACAACACGCACACGCAATGTGTCGGTACCGCCGGCTACACCCGACTGGCGGCCGCTGACAACAACCGCGGTCAATTTGTCGTCGCGCCCGAAAGTAGTGCAATTGAGCAACTCTTTAGCTAATTTTGTACCAACATGCTCACCCTCTTCACGTACATATGAGGCGGGTGAGCGTGCGACAAAGCTAACCGTTGAGCCACACGCTTATTCGGCGTTACCGCAGCGATTGGCAACTCTGGACGACAGGCAGCAATCGCGCGGCTGTTGCGCCAGACGTAGTTTCGGCGATAATCACATCGGCGCTACTCGGTTAGCTACTACTGCGCAGCATTAGCAATCGCATTACGGCGGCGGTTCTTCTCGCCATATTCAATCGGCATGTCATTCATCGGCCAGCGCGACTGTGTGTAGCGCACCGTCTTGGCCATCATTTTGACTGCCTCGACAGGATAACTACCGTTAGCTGTCTCGTCAGAGAGCATTACTACATCAGTACCAAGGATTACCGCTGTGGCTACGTCGCTAACTTCGGCGCGAGTAGGCTCTGGATTATCGACCATACTGGCTAACATTTGCGTTGCCATGATTGATAGTTTACCGTATTTGCGGCACAAGCGGTGCTTCGCGCTCAACAATCGGTACAATCTCGGACTAGTCTCGACCGCTAAGTCGCCGCGCGCAATCATCACGCCGTCAGCAGCTTTGACTATTTCTTTTAGCGACTCCATCTCGATAGCTGCTTTGGTCTCAACTTTCGCAATAATCTGCGCTGTCGAACCGTGGCTTAGCATAATCTGCCGCAAGTTATTAATATCGTCTGCGCTCTGAATAAAACTGAGGGCTACAAAATCAATATCTTTATCGGCACCAAATTCTACAGTCAGCCAAATCTTTTGGCGTTAAAATATCGCCGCCAAAGTCGAGTGTCTGGCAGATTCAAGCCTTTTGACGCTCATCAAGAATCCATCATTCAGAATACGAATCTTGATTGCTGTATCACTAACCCGCTCAATCATCTCGCCGCGAATCTTGCCGTCAAACAAGTACACTGGCTCGCCAACCTTTTTAACTTTGTTAGCTAAATTGTATTGAATCGGCAAATTCATACTGCCATCATGCTCTTGAATTGCTGATCGAGAACGATCTCGTCGCCAGCTTTAACGTCTAAGTGGTTTGTTCTTTAGAACGCCGGAGACGAATTTTTGGTCCTTGTAAATCCTGCAAGATTGCTACCGTTCGGCCAACTTCGGCGCTAGCATCGAATCCACTTGATCTGATCGAGCCGTTCTTCGTACGATCCATGGCTAAAGTTCAAACGAGAAGCCATTTGCGCCAGCTTCAATTAATTGTTTGATTTTCTCTGGTGAATGTGGTGGCCCCCAGAGTCGCCAGTATCTTAGTCCTTTTAAATGTATTACTCATGAATGGTTATTATACTCTAATATGTTCCACAAAAGCAGTACATGAGCTAGGACGGCCCTTGACGCACTAAATTTATATTATATGGTGATGTCGTTGAGATCGAGTGGAACGATATCCTCATGGATCTCAGGCGGTGATATCGCCTTATGGCAGGGGTTATCTCTGCAGCGTAACAGTGTTTGTTACAGTGATGGAGACTAGTCGAGATGTGTTATCTACCGTACAAGCATTGCTTGTGCTTTAAAGTATACGATGTCGATTATGGGAACCTTACAGAGATAAAAACCAAATTTGTGCCATCGCTTGGTACGCTACACCGCGCAGTGCGAACACGCTGCCTCCGACCATAGATGATTCCCGCGAGACCATCCGTTGCATGTTGTAATCGGACAATATTCTGCATCGTATATGCCGCTCTTTGAAGTTAGAATCGTTTGAATACCGTTGATAGTTTGTCTCTGAGCGCTTATTACTTTTAACCGGCGTTGATGATTACTATATGTTGTCCATACGATCAATCACCTATAATAACCACCCAAAATGATATTTTGCCCCAATTGTTAAGATAATCAAGTCCTCTCTTCGTCTAACTTGTTTACCTAATTTTATATACTCAGGGATGTAATAGTACTCTATACTGACTATGTATCATCCAACGGTTTTTATGTGTTTTCTTGCATCCATCGCTAATTGGTTTGCTAATCGGAGGCTAAATCTTACTCGTATATTCATGACTATCTGTAATTCGATAACTCGCACCCTGATTTTCGTAGGTAACTAGGTCTATATTTTCTTCGGACTTACGAATATCAGCAGAGATACTGCCAACTGCTCAATCCCTTATTGATGTCACCACCGGGACTACTTACAAGTATAACTTATATGGTATATCTCTCACGTTCGCTCGTATAAATTGGTCCGGGCACATCAGTACCTTCTCAAGCTCTTTAGATTTGTATTGGGCACCTAACGGGAAAAACTGGTTGCCTTGGATACACTTATCTGCTCGTCAGGTTTCCGTCACTATCTGGCACTAGTTCAATCTTTAACTTAGTAGTGTCGATATTGTTAGTGGCGATAATCTTATAGTCTGTATGAAGGCGATCATTATTCTTTTAAATATTCGTTGATAGTATTTCGTGAAAGATTACGTCGATTGCATATATCATAATCAGAAGGTCCAAGTTGAACCCAGGGAGCTCAGGGTCGTTATCCCAAGCTTTCCACCAAGTTCGCTCTCTCGACTGAGTAGTGCGAATTTTCTTGTTTGTCAGAGGCCACCATATTTTGTGATACTGTCTTTGTCAAGCGACAGAGTCAACAGACTTAAACTCCGACTTTGTAATGTCTATCTTGAGTTTGGCAAGCTAACAATATCATCTACCGAAATGCGTCTTATCGGCTTGATGGTATTGATAATACTGAAAGCCAAAATATACCGTTGCTAGTACTACTACTGGTATAGTACCCATAGCCACCCATTTTACTAACGAATGTCTACTATTGTTTTTAGCTTCCTTCTTTTTCTCCTTAAATTAAAAATGACACACGCTTGGTGTCTAACCAGTAAATAAGGTATTAAGCCCTAATTTACTTCGCATGGTGCCATTTGAAGGCTTAATACCACAAACGAAATTGCGGTACTCTATAAAACTGGTTGAACTGATATATCAAATATCGTCGTAGAATATGTCCATGTTGCCAAAAATCGCCAGAGTTGCCAAACGCTAACCTTGCGTTTTAATTGAACAGATGAACTACATGGATACCTGCCCGCAATGCTGCAAAAATGCTGACACGGAAAAAGTTATATTTCAAAAAGATGGTTGCAGAGAATAGCATTCTTTTAATCTTAGTTTGGAACGGACGGTTTTGAGTATGTTTTACAGATTGAAGGACAAACAAAAAGACTCCAAAAGGCCTCTTGATTCCATAATGGTGACCTTACCGGGAATCGAACCCGGATTGCCAGGATGAAAACCTGGTGTCCTAACCGTTAGACGATAAGGCCGCACTTACAGATATCTTAACAGATTGGCCTTATTTGCGCAATAAACAACTGCTAATACCGCGGTGGCAGCTCGGTTGTGGTGTCGGTTGAAATAGAACTGTTTGCGTTAGCTTTATTATAGGCCCACAAGTACGTATCCATCCGCGCGTTGATAATCTCCGCTGGCGTGGTATAACCATTCTCATTGCCAGCCGAACCGTCGGCTCCGTGAGTACGGCGCAGCTGCAAAAGCACGCGACGACACTACCCCATTAATCTGTAACGGCTTGTCACAAACCGTCGATTTCAATCCGCTAGTATAATCAGATCGGATCAATGCTGATCGAACACCACTCTCGTCAACTTCGCAGGTAGAGATTACACCACCCACGCCAGCATTAGTGCACCCGAAGCAATTAACCAAGCATCGATATTAGTCACGTTATCGCTTAACAATGATATTGCGCGCATATATCACAACCTGCGGCAATTGACTAGCGCTAGAGAAATTACCAGTATCATAACGTATGTCGCCGTCTACGACCACCGTCTTGTCACCGGCATCAATGATAACCGACCTACCCATTCCAACAGTGCCGCCCGACAAATTCACGATTGGGCGCGACGATGATAATTTGTACGAACCGTCCAGTCCGTTAAGCGAGATAGTCTCGCCCGCCAACGGACGCGCTGAGCGCCAAAAATAACTGGATTTGACAGTATTTTTGCGCGCCGATAGTTCCCCATTGCCCATATCTAGCCTTATTGATTGGCAAATGTTAGACCATTTAACTCGCTATCTGCCGCTATGCTCCAACCGCGATGTCGTACCCATGCCAGAAAGAGCACCTCCTGATGCCCGACACAACATTTGACCGGCTATACGAGGAAATTTCTGGCGCAAACAGCGCCATACTCGCCCCAGCTGCCGATCGAATGAGTATTACCACTCATAGTCAGCGTACGCGCTCCGCCAGTATAGATGCCCGACTTATACTGTTGGGTGATTAAAGCATTCGCGATATTGCTCGACCCGACACGCACATCGCCACCCCAGATTTGTACCATTGGCCTCTTGGAAATACGGTAGCAACGCGGATACGATACGCGGCGTTTTGAAGAATCTCCCGTTGTATCCCAGTTATACTTATTAACAGTAGCTACCCGGCAAATTACATCGCCAATCTTGTATCGTGCCGTATCAAGCGCCGACGTATCAATAACTTCAGTCCTGTCAAAAGCACTCTGCTTGTTATTTGTTGGCGTACAATCGCTAATTTTACCAGACAACTGAGGCTGAGAGTTGAGCCAAGAGCATGTATTCACGCCTGCGCCATAGGTCGTATCGGCATAATGCCTGTCTCCGTCATTCTTATTGAATATGCCATTTAGTATACTGCCCAGTTGACCATCCGACATTTCCGCAGCCGATCCAGTGAAGGCAAACGTAAAGACATCGGCATCACTACTACCGCCAGCTTCGCGACGCCCGCCCGTATTGTATATGGTGCTATCTAACGTTGTCGCATTACCTTGTTCTAGTACGCCAATAGCCGTCGACCCGCCCGCCGAACCAACTCCTGGCACCAAATTAAAGTCAGATGCCACCCTCGCGCAAGCGAGCCTCACTGAGGCCCAGATCTCGACGCACCACCGAATCAGGCCACGTCCACCATATCTGCGCATATATAAGATCCCGCCCTGCTACCATCGCCAGGCGCGCGAATCTTCATACAATCGTCGCCGTCTCGACCACTCCAAGTATTTGTATTATTAGGACTTTGCACTAAGTTATTAAGCGCCGACCGGCATTTATTGTTATAAATATTACTGACCGCTCCGCGTGCAGCCAGAACTCTATGCCCATTATTACTACCACCACAATGGCGCCAATCCTTACCGGCACAGCTAGCAACATCGTGCAGATTATTAAAATATGCCGATTCTATAACCACTTGTACGCTAGAATGTTTGTATGCTGGATAATTTGAATATGGAGTATTCCGAAGAGTCGCTATAAATTCGGCCTGTTTTTCCAGGAAAAGACATCAGGCTCACCATCTAGATGGCGCTCAGCGTACGGGCGAGAAGTACCAAAAAGCATTAGAATTATTATAATTCGCATAAGTCTTGTTGTCGGAACGATTATAGATATAGCTTTCGCCTTGGACCTTTCCAGCCGCTGGCTCGCGGCTTACGGCGTACCCACAGCGAGATATTGTCGGTACCGCAGTTAACGCGAGAACCGCTATAAGTGTATACTTTATTACCTCTCATGACCGCCAGACAGCTTTTCGCACCAAACGTAACCAGCTCTGACGGGCCGCCAGGTTGAGCGACACCGTTAACGTCAGCTCCTAGATTTAACTGGTCCCCATTCGCTTTCACCGTTTATCCACTGATATTCAGGACCGCCGCCGCCATAATAGCCCCTATTAAAGAAATATTGCCGCTATGCCGTCATATGACCTGCTGGATTAGTTACCCAAACAGACCTGCCCGTTGAAAGCGAACAGAGTACTCTAATTCGATTACGAAATCGTTGGGTATTCCACGAGCCTCGTATGGTAAAGTATAGAGTCGTTGCATTCCAGTCCATCTCGATCGGAGTTTGGTCGGCGAAGACCCACCATACATGCCAAATAGTCTCGTATTATGATAAGTTACGCCACCAGACGCTTTGCACGGGTGATCAATATAATCGCCGCACGTGATCGCAGCACGCCTGTTTCTCCATATCGTTACGGCAGACCACCAGCCATAAGCGCATACACGATATCAGTCTTCAGCAAGCAAACAATACCTGCAGCTGCCACAATAACCACAGCGGTGACCACCACTTCGGGCCATGCAGCAGCCCCTCGTGCATTAGTGCTTATTCTCCGGGACTGGTTGCTTGCTGCAGCACCAATTTTAACTGCTCAACATCACCGGGCACCTTCAGCCTACCGCTAGCGTATATTCACTTTTGTCTGACAGGTTTTTATTTTGTTATATAAATCGTCCGTCTTCTGGCTATGACCGTTCGCATCTGCGGTCGTATGATAAAAATACAAAGGCAACAACACACGTGGCGTCATCAGCGTAGTGATTCTCTATTTCGCCAGCAATCTTCTTTCAGATTATCAGGGGAAGATATACTACCATTAAAACTTATCAATGATATCATTTCCGCACACATTATAGTAAACCAGCGCCGCGCTGTTCTGGCGTTTTTACGCCGCCGTAAAGATATCCCAGTGCTGCCGCAGCGACAACAGCTGCTATAACCGCCAGGCCGCCGCCCATGTGATAAATCCGTCTTCCTCTTCACAAATAAAAGTATACATTTATCGCTTTGCTGCCGTCTAGAGCTGGCGGCGACTTTAACTCCGCAATCGGTAGCCGAAAGCCGAAAAGTACTACCTTGCCGAGTTCCGATTCGAAAATCATCGTACCGCCATGTCCTTCGACTACTTTCTTCGCCAAGAACAAGCCGATCCCCGTGCCGTCCGGTTGCTGCCGCCGAGCGTTGTCGCCGCAGGAAAGAACTTAGTGCCGAGCTTTCTTGGCAGATGGCGACAATCTATTCCCTTTATCGATTACCCGCAAAACTGCTCGGGCCATCTTCACTGACAATCGGACCTTACCGTATTAGCGTCTGGTGAATAATAAATAGCGTTATCAATAAAATTCATAATAACTCGACGAATCTTGGTATCGTCTAGATACAGCAGCGGAAAAGCGCTGGCTGGCGATACGTGACTCTTGACCTTATGCGTATTTGCTACCTGATCAGCGTTCCGCAACCTCTTCGGCAACCAGCTGCGACAAATTGACCGCTGTACGATTGATAATAAACTTACCAGTCTGCAAAACGGCTCGTTCAAAAATCACCAACCAATCGCACCATCCGCTCGCTGCTGCGAAAAGCCTCTTCTGCAGCTGCCGCTGCGGCGGTGTATCTCGCCAGCGTCGCCCTCGAGCAGTCATACTCAGGTGCAGCCTTTACGCTGGTCAGCGGCGTCCCGCAGCTGGTGGCTGGCCATACTGACAAACGCATCTCTAGTGGCATCCAGGGCCTGCAATCTTTTGTTGGACTGGCGCAGCTGACGAATCGCCTCATCGACTTCCTTCTGGGCCTTCCAGCCTGGGCGGCGAATTTCCTCAGGCAGAAACATATTCAGTGCGCCACCGATAGATTACGCGCCAAAACATCAAACAGCTCGAATTCGCCACCGCGAATCTCCTGCAGCCGTCACGCCGCTCGCCACTGCAGGCAACCAATTTTTCTGATCGGCAACGCCATGGCGGTAAGATTGCTGCAATACCATATCGAGCATGAAAATCACCAATGTCGCCAGAACCAAGCGTCTGCGAGTCCAGCCAATGCGGCACATTACGCTTACCGCGACAATATACGGCTGGTGATATTGATCGCAGCCACGCCAGCAAAACGTACGGTACACCAACAAAGTCTAAATAGCTGTTTAGCAATGTATCAATGCTTTGGCATCAACCATTTTGCGGCGTCAGAACGTCCACAACTTGCAGCGAACGATACGATGGACGGCGAACTCTACCAAAAACCGCTTCATTGCCTTTATAGTACACTTTTTCTCGACGATAACGCTAGAGCTTACTCGAAAAGCAAACCGGGATATGCTATTATAAAAGCATGACAACTATCGCTATTATCGAGACGATCAAGTAATCAACCAAATGTACCGAAATGAAGCTCGAGGCGGCTGGATTCGATAGTTACCGCAGCGACGGCGAGACTGGCGTCAAAGTGGTTCAGCATGCCAATCCTGACATCATTTGTTTTTGATCTGCAAATGCCGACATGAACGGCACCGAAGCCGCCTGCGAAAAATCCACCAACAACCCGCTAATGCTAATACGCCAGTTATCATTCTAACCAACCTAGGCGAAGAAGAGGCACCTGCCGAGCTGCGTAACCTAGGTATTCATAGTTATATCGTCAAGGCCAATCTAACACCTAGCCGTTGTAATCCACGCCAAAGAAGCGCTGAACGATAAGCGATAGAACTGAATTACTATAATCACCAACTCGCCGCAAGCACGCCTCAATCAGATGATCAGTAATACTGCGTATGTCAACGGACCGACACCGCCCTTTTGTGGTGTAATCGTAATATCGCTGCGCTGGCGAACCGCATCGTCAACATCGCCGACCAACACGCCGCCTTCGCTCGCCGTACCAGCATCCACCACTACTGCTTTCTGGCGCGACATTTCGGAGGTGATCAAGCGCGGCACGCCGGTCGCCGTTACAATTACATTACATTTTTGCAAACCGTCTGCAGCAGCTGGATTCGTCTTGTCGTAGACCTGCACGTTTAGGCCGCGCTGCTGCCACATTTTTTCGAGCGGCGCTCCGACAAGCTTACCGCGACCCACGATAGCAATTTGCTTATCCGATAGCTCGATATTATACCCAGCCACAGCCAATCGATTGCTGTCGCGCAGGCGCTCGCGATACCTACCAGACCAAACCATCAACATCTTTCTCTGGCGCGATTAATTGGCACAGCTGTCTCGCGACACGTCATCAATCGGCACTCGCAAAATTATCCCCGCACCGCTGGGTCGTTGTTAGCTTGCTCAATCGCCGCTGCTATCAGCTTGCGCGACTGCTTGTCACGTCAACGATCAATCAGAATATCTGCTGCTAACGTGTTTTCATCCGAACATACGCTTGAATCGCTTGGCTAGCGTTTTTGCTCATTATAATAATCTAGTTTTGGTCCACACCATATTCTTTGGCGTAGATTTTCGTACTTGACGCGCTTGGCGCTGCTTAATAAACCCTTGAAGTTCCTGTGCCGTTTTAACTCTTTCATGATATACCGTCCTTTCTATCATCAATAAAGCTGCCCATTGCCGGATCTTGCGCAAAGATGGCTTTTGAGCGGTATCGATTAACATATCCAACACCATCGACACATATTAACCTGAGCGTATTTATCACTCATCCACCGGCCAGCGACCATACAACGGCAAACACAGCGTATCGCGTACAAAAGTAAAGCCGTTAGCGCTGCGTACAATCTCGAGATCGCGAATCAACCGGCTCAAGCGAAAGCCTAGAAGCTCGCCGCCGAGAAAAATACAAAAAGAAAATAATACTATGCACTGGTGAAAAACAATCAACGTCAGCAGCCAAGTCGCCAGCGCGAACACCACCAGACTCATTACGCCGTACATAATCGACATCGAGCCATACGTCCGTCCCGCTAAATTGCCCGCCGCATCAGTACAGTATATATCGCCGCCGTAGAGCATCTGATCGACTCGTTTAATCAGCGCTTCGGGTATTTTGCGTATCCCGGCACATTCAGCGTTAAGCGCAGCAACACCATATATATCGGCGGGAAGAACAAATTGATCATCAGTACTAACCACTCAATTTGTCCGTGCGCCCACAGGTCATACGGTACTACTCACTAGCGGATGCTAATCAAAAACTTAGTAATTACCAAGAAGACCACGCTGCGCATAATAGCCCGGTTAATTCGCGCCATCATGCTAGAATATTCACGGTTCACTGCCGCCCAAATTCGTCGAGAAATGCCTGCTTCTTTGCAACAACGCTGGGAAGTCGTCTTGCGTCTCCATCATATGGCGAATAACGCGCAGCGGCGCCCCTGCCGATCAACCACGCGGCGCAGCTCTTCGACCGACGGAGTGCGTGCAGCATCTTATCAGTACGATTAAATTCAACAAAGCCTCGGGCGACTCAACGCTCGTTCCATAACGCACCAATAGCCCTGCGCGCACCGTGGCTACGTCGTTTCTTTCATCAGAGCCTGAATAGCCACAAAAGCGCAGCTCCATATTCATCAGCCGAAGTCGAGTGCAGCGCATCCCGCGGAATTGCTGTCCGGAAATATTCATACGCAAAATCAATAAACGCGATGATCGCCAGCGTGATCAACCAATACATTCGCCGCCAATACCGGACAGAGTTTTCAACAGCCACGCCGAAGAACGGTCCAAATTGATTGAACGATCAGCAATCAGCTTTTCATACGCTTTTATAGTGCGCTGTTGCCGGGTTTTGAAATCTTTTGATTTGGCTGCGCGACACGCTATCGTTGGGCAAATATCGCAAAAGTCAATTCAACCACCAATTCTTCGCCGCTTTTGCGACCAACGCCTCATCGCGAACAATAAACGATTGTTTGAAAAACCGCCGGATAGCATTTTGTAGCAGCAAGTGCTCCCTCGGTATTTTCAGCGGCGTTTGCGCGGCTGCTCGTAAGCCGCCGTCAACATGCCGCCAGCACCAACGATTAATTTTATCAGCCTGACTAAGCATTGGTTGCCGCTCATCAGACTGCCGCCGTGCATATATAACACCTGCCCCGGTGGGCGCAATTTGATTCAACTCTGGCATTATTCGTATCTATCGTCGATTTTCACGGAATTAGCAGCGTAAGCGTCATCATTAACTACCCAACAGACCGAAAAACCCTAGCGTTCATATTTACTTTACCTCTATCTATGCTATATATGAAAAGGATAAGGGCCAGTAGCTCAGCTGGTTAGAGCACCCGCTCTTAAAGCAGGGGTGTCGAGGGTCTGAGCCTCTGGCCCTCCACGAAAACTCCATGTAAAAACTCATCATTGCGATGCGTTTTTATTATCGGTTAGTTGAATAATGGTACCCCGAGCAGGGTTCGAAACCTGCGGCCTTGAGCTTAGAAGTCTCCTGCTCTATCCAGCTGAGCTATCGGGGCACTCTGAAAATGTATTTAGTCGCCCGATTCACTTAGACAGAAGCTGGATAGAGCTATGCGATTTTTGTCGCTGAGGGCTCACCAGCTGAGCTTATCGGGGCAAATATTTTGGTGCGGGTGCGGAGAATCGAACTCCGATCTCGAGTTTGGAAAACTCGCATACTAACCGCCATGCACTACACCCGCGCGCTATACATTATATCATTACGTTAGTGTATAATAAAAGGACGTGGTTTTGACCACAGCCAACCAATAGCATGCGTGCGATGCTATGCACTCAAAGCGGATTAACCAACAACAAGCCGCAGGTTGGCGGCAGGATTGCCAAAATAGCTTCCAGCAGCGCCAAAGTACCAACACCAACCGGCAATATCGGCGCATACAAGATTCTGGGGTCAGAAACGCTTATCGCAAAGCGTGGCAAGACCAGAAAATCGCCGCAGCCAGCACCAACGGAACGCAAGCGACTAATAGCAACCAGCCGCAAAAGCTCGCGGGTCTCTGATGCAAACTCGCGAAGCGCAGGAACCACGCAAACAAATAAATCGTCGCTCATTACACCTACGACCGAACTGACTGTTCCGTCGCGTATTGCCACCGAGCCGATCAAGCCGTCGCGCGACCCGTTCAACCGATAGTATTTATGATTTAGAGTCAAATAAAACACCCGAGATAATGAAGAAAAACCGTGTTTTATTTGGAAACGAAAGATGGATTCTGAACCCACGGCCCGGAGCCATATCCAGCGCTCTAACCAACTGAGCACTTTCCGCCATATAGCTAATCCGAAATGTACTAGCGAAACTTGTCAGTTGGTTAGAGCGAGCGCTGTTTTTGATGCTCACGGCTGTCCAACTGAGCTACTTCCGCCATAATGAAATACTACGAAATGTACTAGCAGAATCTTGTCAGTTGGTTAGAGTGAGCGCTACTTTTGATGTCTCACGGCTGTCCAACTGAGCTACTTCCGCCGCATTACCTCTTCGGGGCATTTTATTACTATACCAGACAGGCGCTGATTGTCACTATCCCAAACAGTTTCGATATCTGCGCCCAGCGAGTTCAGGCGGTTAGCAATATCTTCGTAGCCGCGATTGATATTATAAACATCGCGCAGTACCGATTTGCCAGGCAGCGCCGCCAGCATCGCGAACAAAATCACCACGCTCCGGACGCAGTGCGACTGGCGCTGTGATTATCGAGCGGCTTCCAGCGAGTCGGGCCAGAGATATAAACCCGGTGCGGATCGACCATATTTGCTCGAGCATTCATTTTCAGTCAGTTCAGTGCAGCAGATTGCTCGATTTTCGTAGCTCCAATCGTGAATCAGCGTGCGCCCTTGGCAACCGTGCGCACACAAACCCAAAAACGGCAGATTATCCATATTAATACTGGGAAAGGCAGTAGCATGAATTTTTATCTTTGGAGCATGCACTCGGATGAGCACGATATCAACTAGACGAGTGCGACCATTGCGCGCCATGTACTCTTCGGAAATATCGTACTGCAAGCCCATACCCGCCAAAGTCGCTAGCTCTAGCTCCATAAATTTCAATCGGCACGCGCCTGATAGTAATTTCTGAACCAGTCACGACACCAGCCGCCACGAAACTCATCGCCTCGATTGATCTTCGCTTGGGAAGCACTCGACGTCGCAGTCAATTGACTTTTTGCCAGTAATCTTTTGAGAACAGTGGTACCGATACCCCTATTTTGACACCCTAGCCTTTTCTAGAAAGAAACAAACATCTTGCACCATATAGTTCGGACTAGCATTACGAATAATAGTCGTACCATCATAAAGCGCTGCCGCCATAACGACATTCTCGGTGACCGTATCGCCGCGTTGCAGTTAAACAATCGCCCGGTCGACACGCTGCGGCTTGCCGTGGCACATATAGTTGTCATTGGCCGCCTCGACGCTCAAAACCAAATGGTACCAGACCCGCCATATGCGGTTCAACCGTCCGCGTACCCAGACCGCAACCGCCAGCAAACGGTATCTTGAACGTCTCGTATTGGTGTAATAGCGGACCTAAAAACATAATGATACTGCGCGTCCGCTTAGCAGCTCTCGACATCCATATTGTCGAGCTGCAAGACCTCGGCGGATCAATCTCAGGTCATGCTCGCTACATCCAGCGGCATCGCACGCCCTATACTTCAGAACCTCAATACTCGATTGACTTCCTCGATCCGGTGCTACCCGGCGCAGCGTCGTTTTTGCCTTTGTTGAGTAGGGTTTGCCACGCAATCCGACAGCAGCGTTCTTGCTGGTTTTTGATTTCAATTTCACGTGCAGCTCCCGGCCGCCGTTGATGCGGAAGTTGGTTTTGCCCGAGCTTATTAATCCGTACTATTTTCGCTTGACAACACCTCGCCGATACGCGCAATCATTTCGAGACTGATATTCTGCTTGCCGTTCCTCAATCCGATTAATTCGCCGACTGGCTTAGTGCCTAGCTCCTCTGCCAGTTCGTTTTGAGTCATATTACGCGCTTGCGCGTTTCTCTGGATGAGCGCGCCAATATTTTTGAGATACTTCGCCGTTTTTCATGTCACCATAATATACCTGATATGATATATTGTCAAGAAATTCAATCGCAACCAACCCTATTTCAAAACGTTACAGTAAATGATTATAAGTGCTAAAAATAGATAAGAAAAAGGAGGATAATCATGACAGACACTCGCAGTTGCTGATTGCATCGCCGGCGAAGAAGAGCGCCAGCGCGACGGTTTGGAACTCATACCAAGTGAAAATTACGTCAGCCAGACGTGCGAAAAGCGCTTGCAGCGTTTTTACCAATAAATATTCTGAAGGTTACCCTGAAAGCGCTATATACGGCGGCCAAGAATTCACCGACCGCATTGAACAGCTCGCCATCGACCGCGCCAAAAATTATTCCGCGCCGACCACGCCAATGTCCAGCCGCACAGCGGCGCGCCAGCTAACGAAGCGGTCTATAGTGCATGGTGCCAGCCAGGCGATACCATCTTGGCGATGGACTTGAGTCATGGCGGACACCTGACGCACGGCTCGCCTGTCACTCGCAGCGCTCACTTATACAACTTCGTCCCGTATAAAATGAAAAATATCGAAACTGGCGAGAACCGATTATGAAGAGATCCGTCGCCCTAGCGCACGAACATCAGCCGCGCATTATTCTGGCGGGTTTTAGCGCCTACCCGCGCGAAATGGATCGGGCGAAAATTGTCGAAATCGACGCGAAATCGACGGCTGCCTGCTGATGGCCGACGTAGCGCATATCGCCGGGTTAATCGCTGGCGGCGTGGCCAAGAATCCGCTTGACTACGGCTTTCATGTCATGACTACTACCACCCACAAGACGCTACGCGGCCCGCGCGGCGGTTTCAATACTCAGTATGGGCAAGGTGACTAGTCCGGCTCAAAACCCGCCAAAACGCTCGAGAAACATCCGACACTGATTGATCGATCAGTCTTCCAGGCATGCAGGGCGGCCCGCAGAGAATACCATCGCCGCCAAAGCGGTAGCTTTTCGCGAGGCGCTGCGAGCCCGGAGCTCCGCGCACCGAAAAATATCGTCGCTAACGCCGCACGGCTAGCCGAGGAGCTGCAAAACGCGGCTTTCCAGCTAGTGACTGGCGGCACTAGCAATCACTTGATATTAGCCGACATCAACAAGAGTTTTGGTATCGATGGCAAAACCGCCGAGATCGCTATCGATAAGATCGGTCTGACACTCAAACGCCAACGCCGTACCCGACGACCCGCTACCGATGTTCCGGCCCGAGCGGCATCCGCTCAGGCACGCCCGCCATCACCACCCGCGGCCGCCAACCTGACGACATGGCGCGAAATCGCTGAGTGGATCAAGCAAGCGATTGACGCCCGTGAGGACGAAGGAAATTAGGAGCTTTTGCGCGAGGAAGTAAGGGAAGTTTTGTAGAGAATTATGTCATCATCAGTATAACTTTAAGTTCATTAGACAGAAACGTCCTGATCACACCAGACGTTTCTAGTTTTCAACCGAATCTTCTATAGTTATTTAACAGCCAGAACCAATCTTTCGCCTTTTGCCTTGCTCGCTGTGTAGTCAGTAGTGATTTTTGCGCCAGTGGCGGGACTGCACAAGTCGCATAGTTCACACGTTCTTTGCTTGGCTTATTCGCATCAGTAATAGCAGTACTGCTTACCGTCAATGCATTGGTATCCACGTGCCAAGGTTTACTAGCATTAGCGGGTCAACCATTTTACCTGAGTACTCGACGGAAGAATCTAGGTCGGCAGGTTGGATAGTCGCTCATTTGTGAAATAAATCTGAACCTTTATCAGCCAGCGTCTTCGCGCTTCGATTCTGCGGTTGTTGTACGTGCCTGGTTCTGAACAATTATAAGCAATCAATGAAATCACCGTCAAAATCGCGATGATGACGATCACAATCAAGAGCTCAACAAGGTGAAACCTGGTTTTTAGTTGTTTTGTTGTCGCAGGTAATGTGCCCCCTATTTATTATGTTAGTTAATTGTGATTTGATAATACTACACCGATAACGAAAGCGCAAGTGGTTTTTAATAGATGTAGCGGTTCTGCGTCGGGCGCAAGAATACGATTCGGTTGGTGCGCGGGCATCAATATGGGTACCGTCACCAATCTGCCCGGCGTCATTCAGACCCCAGCAATACGAGTGTCCGTTTTCTACACACTGCGCATCCACGGTTAGCACCGGCAGCTAGATCATTATCCGTTGCCCCGCCGGAATCTCCGCCTGGGCCAACTAATATCTCTATCGGTTTTACCGATCGATTGTTAGAAGCGCGCCAGAGCAAGATTTGCCCCCAAATGACCATAGCATGGTCCCCAGCAGAACACTCTACTGCTATTCATAAGCATGCATGAATGCCAAATGCCCACTTCAACCTTCTTCACTTTATCTGACGGCGACAAGCCTGCTGGCCGATCAACCTGACTGGAGTAGCCTTTTTGGCAATATAGCCGATACGTGCGCCATACTCACTGCCCAGCGCGACCATTACCCCAGCAGTATGCCCCTCGCCGTTAGCAGCAGCAATATACGTGAGTAAACCCGTCTGCCTCGCCGCTTTTGAGCCAACATCCATCCTGTGATATATTCGTACATTGGTCAAAACCAGAAACTCTCATAGGGACTATAGACTGGCTGAGCGGCAGGGTTAGCAGATGGCTATTGCCAATCTGACCAACATTATTCTGGCCTGAGCAATAAGCAAAGGCCATTCGCGATAGCACACATATTCATCGACGCGCGTACCACTGTCGCTAGCGCAGTTGCCGTATAGACCATTCGGCAGACCGCCAGAAATACTGATTTAACTAAGTCGACCACGGGCGTACCTTTGTATTGTCACCAGTACCAGTCACGCCGTGAAAACCCTCACCCCAGCAATATATCTTGCCGCCAGCGATAGCACACGAAGTATTGAGATGAACCGCCATACTAGTCACCGTTTTGCCAGCGAGTGCTCCTAACCCTCGATAGAACATTTGAATGTTCTTCTTTCTCCAGATCGTCCATTACAAAGCCGACCAGTACCGATATAACCCCAGCAATAAACTTTACCTTCAGCCAGAGCGCAGCTATGATACTGAGCGAAATAAAGTCATCAATCTCTTACCGTAGAGAACTCCTGTTTGTTTAACTACTTTGACTGGTATATCGGAATCGACGCTGAGCGCAGCTTTTGTTGGAGTGCCTGGATTATGACCAACAGACCTCCCGTTGCCCAACTGGCCATAACGATTCCTGCCCCAGCACCAAATACTATTGGATAGAATACCGCACGTTCGATAAGTACCGCTAGAAGACTTCCGTAGCAACCAGACCAGACGAGTGATAAGCTTTTTAACTGAAACAGTGTACTCGCAAAACCATACCGCCAGAGTCCACAAGCTGCGTCTTTGCCAACAGCCGAGACATCCGGGAATGATGATCATCATGAAAATTAAGATCGCCAACGGTGAAAATTCGTACGGATCGAACCTTCGCTCATAACGTATTTGTTGGTCGGGATCTTTCACCGTCTTGACCTTTGCGGTCGCTGCTTGGCGTCAGATACAAGCCAGCAGCTCCAGCAACATGACCCCATGTTTGTTTCAGTTGTTTATATCTAGACACGCATTAGCCGCCGCCGTCCCCGATTCGCCAGCTTCTTGAGCCAGCTTATAATAATACCCTCGCGAGAATAACATACGAACGCGTAGTAACGCGATATGCAGCTGCTAGCACGCCAATATAAATGCTGTCATTATAATCATTACTGCTAGAGAATAGCCCTTATCAAAGCGAATCATTCTCATTTCCTTTCCGAACAGTTAATGACTGAGATATTTTAGACACTCTGCAGGAGGACCAATTGTTATATCAATTTTAACCCTGTTAGCTTTTCAAACATATGGTCGGAAATGTGAGCAGCATCGTACTGGTTGGCTATTGGCGTATCATCCTAAAATATTGAACATCAAATGCCGAAACGTTGCGAGCAATTGTTTCGTCGCGATAAAGCGATCGCCTGGCGTTGCACCGCCAGTAAATTGGATGACTGCGGAGGTATGATTGTACTGCCATCTTGCGCCAAAATCGTTATTTTCATCGCCGGTACCACATATGACAGAAGCATTAACACCAAGGGCTTTGTATCTTTCGCTTTTTATATCATCAAAATATAACCCTTCGATACAATGTATTGTCCCGCATGAAGTAGACCACCATCTGTCTGTATTTTGGCTGGAACGTCTTTCTACTCGCAATTAAACCTTTGTTGCAGCATAAACTACCTCGCGAGAGCTCGCCCCGCCAGCAAATTAGTGCATATTGTATCAGAAGTAAGGCCCGCCCTATTACCACCTCCGCCAAAATATTTCCAGAGTTTGCAGAGTAGGCGCAGGAGTACTCACCGCGCCATATCCATACCGATCGATCATATTCATATCACCCTTTCTAGAAGTAGAGGCAATCTCGACTGAAGCCAAAACATCCATTTCGATAGCGTCCATCGTCACGTGCATGTCACGCGTCATTAAAGCAAAAGCGCATCTGCTGCCATAGCCTGGCGGTAAGATGCTGATATATACCGCCGCCAACATACAACCACTATAAACATAACGGCCGTCGTCACTATTAGCTCCACGATAGTGAATCCAGATTGATTAGAATGCCGCATATGCAACATGGGTTACCCTCTTACCATTACCATATGTTACTACAGACTCAACACGAATCGGCATACCCAAACTGTTGACAGTGTCGCCGCAACCATACGGCGCCGATGCCACAACTTTTTGCTTGGTAGTTCCGGGCAACACTAATATGCCCTTCGAGTCAAGCAATACCGCTGCACAGTGCCTGGCAGCTGACTGGTACACAAAAACCAAGTTGGCGGAGCTCCGTTAACATACTTACGCATATTATCGTACGCTAAATAACTAGCCTTTTGATCCTGGCGGTTGATAATCGAGAGTATACTAACCTGGGTATGCATCGTTACTATACCAAGCGATATTATCGAAATAAATAACAGTGTAACTACCACCAACGATTGTAAAACCGTCATCCGTTCTCATCTTGACCATATGCTATTCACCTGATAAAGCGCATTATCTCGATTCGCTATAGTAATATATTCTGAAACCGACGCAAATATCCCTGCCCGAAGCGCCGTAACTTTATCGCAGTCGGATCTCTCTCTGTCTTGAGCGCAATACCCATAGAGCATTTTCTGCTCATCCGTCCAGCCCCAGCTGGCTGGATCAGGCCAGCCGCCGGGCAGCTCTTGACCAGCCTATTGCACCAGAACGAGAGGATCTGCACAACTGTAGTGTCACTAAAATATTTGCTTATATCAGCTAACAGCGCGTTGCCAGTTGGATATTCATGCCCCCTGAAAGTGGTGTTGTATTTATAATAACGTTCAAGATCTGAGACCATGGCTTCAGCGCGAGCCCTACGGTTGCATCGCACCTTTCGCCGTCGCCATTGAGCGTAGTCATAGCAATTATCAGCAGCACGCCGATGACGGTAACTGCACTAACCACTTCAACCATAGTAAACCCGCCCTCTTTACGCTTCTGCGACTTAATTGTAGCGCACAATTTATAAAATGGCTATGCTTTTTCTGAGTTTTTGCCAGGTATCTCAACGGCTCTTGCTCAATGGTGATACCAAATTTTTGGTAAACGATGTCAATAATTTTTTGGCGAGCTTGCGCTAGATCTTCATAGCTCTGTGCCGACTCATTGATAAGGACTAGCGCGTTTTTGTCGTGGACGCGCATACCATAATGAAGCGTACCTTTGGCCCGCATTGATCAATTAGCCAGCCAGTTGGAATTTTGTATGTACCATGCGACATATCATAATGCGGGACATCAGGATACTTCTGCTGCAATTTAGATAATTTATCAGCCGAAACAATAGCGTTCTTGAAGAACGAACCAGTGTTTGGGCGGACTTTTCGGGTCGGGCAACTTATCAAGCGAATCTTCATCACAACTTCGCGTAATGTTTTGCGGTGAATAATCGTGAATATCATGCTCGTCTAAATAACCTGAATCGCTGCATAAACGGCGGTTTGAGATTGATGCCGCGACAAGTTAAACGTTACTGATGTTATAATATAACGCCCGCCCAACGACCGCGAAAATACTATGACGATACGCAAAGTCACACTCAGCATTGCTAATAGTTACAAATTGATTATCGCGCGTATCGTAGGCATTGACCGAGACAATCGTTGAAGCAGCCCTTGGCCGTAAGCGCCAATATTCTGTACAGGCGCGGCGCCGACCGTACCGGGGATCGCCGATAAGCATTCCACGCCACTGAGATTCATCTCGACCGTCCGCCGTACGAAGTCATCCCAAACCTCGCCAGCACCAGCTACAATCGTCACAAATCGTCAGTTTCGTCAACAACTTCAAAACCTGGGATGCGATTGAGTATATAAGTCCGTCAAAGCCCTCGTCATGCGCTAACGTATTACCGCCGCCACCGAGAACGATATATATCCAGATTGTGCTCATGAGCATAGCGTACTGCCTTTCGGCGACATCGGCGCGAGTTTTAGCCTCGACAACTTCGTTGAGCCACGCCGCCGAGCTGCATAGTTGTAAGCTTTTTGGAGAGATGTCCTGCTGACGTTCATGGTTTGATTATACAATAGGTGATATAATTGCGATAGGCGCCTGTAGCTCGAGCGGATTAGAGCACGGCTTCGAAACCAAGGTCGCAGGTTCGAATCTGCCGGGCGTACCAAATGTGCCCGTTAGCTCAACTGGATAGAGCGTTGGTTTCCGGTACCAAAGGTTGCAGGTTCGATTCCTGTGCGGGGTACCAAAGATAGCAGCAATGACAGCTGTCTAATTTGATCAATCGATTCGTTGTTTGACTCATATCGCCTATGCTTAGAATTGAAGTATTGTATTCTGAGGAGAGGAATATGGAAAATCAACAGACAAATCATAAAAAGATAAAACTTATAATTGGGTTGTTTGTTGCTGTGCTAACGGCGGTTTTGTTGTAGTTGGCTGCTTTAACAGTTTGATTAGCAGGAACCAGCATAATCAGACATCAAGGACCCAGCCATGTACTGCTTCTCAAGCAGACGACGAAAAGCAGCAAGCCGCAGCGACCAGATTCGGATTCAGAACCAGCTCGAACCCGACGGCAAGAACGAGACTAGCCAGACCAAGACCGACGAGTCCACGAACAGTTCACCTAGTGATTCTACCAGATGCTGGAAATGGCGTCTCGGTTATCAGAAATCACAATACTTATCATTACCGCCAAATAACGTCGCCGGGCAGGCCGTCAATTCACAATGCTGCCAACCATAAAACCTGCGAATACTCCGTCTACTAATCCTGGCAATAACAAACCGACTACACCGCCCAATCCATCCGGGCCGCCTAAGCCAACGCCCGAACCAGCGCTAGGCAGCCGTGAATCGTCGGCGCGACAGAGGTCGGCTCGACCCTGATCGCGCAAATCGACGATCCCGACGGACTGAAAGACGGCGGCATACGGTATTATCAATGGTTTTGCCGACGGCGCGGCCTATTCTCGGGCGCCAGCTATTTTCGTACAGACGTTGACACCAGCCGAAGCTGGGCTATCACCGTCAAAACAACTCATGCTGACAATAAAAACGTGATGAAAGATTTAATTAGCTCAGCTACGGCAGCTGGTCGGCAGCGCCGCATCAACAATAAATCATGGTAGCGTCAACGCTCGACGGAATAAACCGAGTCGGACAAGTATTCACTGCCCGCATTACCGATGCCGATGGCGTGCCGGAGAGCGGCATTACTTACCGATGGTACTGAATTTTTACGGCAAATTCCTGGGAACTGGCAAAACTCTCGTGCAAACCAAAGACCACCTCGGTATGCAAGTCATCGTCCAGCCAGTTACACTGACAAGAAAGGACATAAAGAGAGCGTCACCAGTCGGGATTTAGCGGGTCGGTCGTTGATGATTCAGGCGGCGGCACTGGCGCGGGATAATCAGTCCTGCTGCGACTGCGCCAAAAATTACCTTCATGGACCAGCCAACGTCAAAGAAGGAGAGACTGTTTACACGGCAACCTTTTAGACAAAAGCAGCCAGTACCGATGTTAGCGCGGATATCAAAAATCACGCACAATACTAGCAATCCGAACAATCTCAACATCCGTTGGGACAGCCAGCGAGTGGTTGATTAAAGCCGGAGAGACTAGCGCCAAATTCTACGTTGATACCAATGACCGGCACCGACGGCAAGGTAAAAACTTACACCGTTTCTCTTAGCAACGCTGTCGCTGGTATGGTTAATAAAGCAAATACCAGTCCTTATACCGCAGTCAATGCTCAATCGGTCTTTTATGTTATCGTACGTCTATCCGCTCGCTGAGGCTGGCGGCAGGAGTTCTCTGACTACTGGAAAGCGGTTCATACAGCAGGCAGCAGCAAAACCTGTATACGCTCATCATGGCAGACGGCAGTCCTGACGCCAAGCTCGACCCAGGCTATGCGGCTGCTAAAAAAGAACGCCGAGCTTGGTTTCAAAACTGTCGCTTCCATCCGCACTATTCATCAAACTCGCCCGATTGCCGAAGTTAAAGCCGCCATGGCTAAGTTCATTGAACTTACGGGGCAGATAAAATTCACGGTTTTTACTTCGACGAAGTGTCATCCAGAAAATAACGGCGCAACGGCTTACATGGCAGAATTATACAACTACGAAAAGCACTTCACGGCAACAAGTTGGTCGTCGCCAATCCTGGCACGCACATCTACTGACGCGATTGCACCATACGCCGATATCTTTCATGACTAACGAAGGCCTGCTGACGAATATATTAATAACTATAAGACCGCTTACTCTGCCTTTGAAAAAGATCCCAGCTAAACTCCCATCGTATTTTCCATACGATTTATGCCGCAAAAGGCTAGCGATTACCAAAAATAATCAATTTATCGCGCCAGCGCAATGCCGGCTGGGTATTCATCACCACCGATAGTACGATACCCTGATGGCAGGCCGTACAATGATTTGGCAAAGAATTTCCCTAGCCTCGTTGATAGCGTCAACAATTTAGGCCGCCAACCGCTTGATCCAACAGAGCACGGAACAGCCTTTGCTGATCCGGCGCGATAATCAGCGGATCATCTGTTACCACAACTATACTTTCGAGCCAATAATCCATCGGTATGCTACATTATGTTTATGGGTTACCAAGGCAAATAAATCTCCCAAGAAGACTCGCAGCAGCGTGTCAAAACACATTACAAAAACAGACACTCACTTCATGGTGCGCCGCAGCTTACTGGTATATGCGATATTGGTTTTTGCGCTTTTTGGCTAACAGCTATGAGCGTATATCTAGTCGACAGAATGGTCGTAGAATACACCAACACTGCCCGCTATAACCAAATTCATGTATATATAGTAATTTAGTTAGATGAATCGTATAGACTGGCGGTTTATAAAAGTAATATTTCAAAATGATAAGTCTATCACTACAGAGTATGGACATAATACTCGTAAGTAAAACCTCGTATGATTTAACCGAAAAATTAAAGAATCTGGCTTCTCGCTTATCAGTACGAAAAGATAAAGATACTATCGTTCAAAAGCGATACGTTCAAGGATACTAACGCCATATTTTTATACCTGAGCGTTATACCGCAGGCGCTGCATAAAGATTATACATACGGCACCTCCGAGATAGCCAGCCCGTACGCCAAAGTAGACGCCAATAAATTCGACCACGAGCCAACTAGCTACGTCACTATCAAAATAAGCCTTGGCGACTAGTGGATAATTGCCGGCAAAAATACAGAAACGCATACCTTGCATTAGGTAATTTTTCATGTTATAACATAGGTATGGAGACTAAAGGCGGCGAACCGTTTTAGACGACTGTTCAAGATCGGCTGTGCAAAGCAATTCACGATGGATCTTATTTTTCTTGCCGCAACGCTAGCGACAATGGCGTACAATGCAACGTCAGATCCATCCGAAAAAGGCTCGGATGGCGCGCGACGCGGGTAACGCCTATAGACATTTCGTAGGCGTACGAAGAAGCTGAAAAAGTGGCTTACTGAGGCAGTTAATCAACATGAAAACTTTAGCCGAACAAGAACGGGGACCGCAGCAGCGCTGCGCGGAACTGGAGCTAGCGCAGCCATGCTGCAGCAACTATGCAATTGTCGCGCGCAGCAAGCGATGAATTTGATACTCCAAAAATAATACAGAGACTGTTGAAACTTTTCGTTACGGACTAGAAAACTCGAGGATTCGCACAAACATGCCGACGGACTAAATCGTATTGATCAATATGATATTAATTTTACCGCTCGAGCCAGCTACGCCGAGAGCGCTTGCCGGCAATAAAAAGCGAGGCTTGCACTCGGCGTCAGAGCGTGCGGCTAGCATTCTGGTCCGAGTCGCCGCGGTGGCTGATACTACTGTACATCCTCAGCAAAAAGAACGCTACAAAACCAAAGCACGGGCACTCGTGCGCGGTATTGGCGCTAGCTGCTGGTATTGTTGCGCTTTATCAACCGCCGCGCCGCCAAAACTCTTGTTAGAAAACTTTCTTAAGCTTGGTTCTGCTGGTTAGGCACATCGCCTTGCAATAGAACTACTTGCGATTCAGATTCTTCAAAAATTCGCCGTACTTGCTCGGCATCAATATTCACCGAATCGCCCGGATTGACCGCCCCCGATAGCATGAGCTTAGCGACAGTATTCTCCACTGCTTTCTGAACGACGCGGCGCATCGGTCGAGCGCCCAGCCGCGGGTCGTATCCTCGCGCGAACGAAGCTGTTTCGCGTCGTCATCAACAGTCACCGACACTTTTGCGGCAGTCAGAGTTTTGTTAACGCCAGCCAGAATCAGATCAAGCACTTGCACCAACTCGGCAGGCGTAAACGGACGAAAGAGCACAATTTCGTCGAAGCGATTGAGAAACTCTGGCCGAAACTGGTTCGAGCTAATTAATTCGTTGATAAAACTGCTGTTCAAACTGCTCGAAGCCGATAGCCGCGCTCGATATATCTGCGGATCCTATCAGCGCCAGCGTTACTAGTGGCAAATTACGATGGCGTCGCGAAAGCTGATCTCACGGTTCCTGGCGTCGCAAAACCCTTCGTCGAGAGTAATTGCAGGAGTGTAGTTAGCACTCCTGGCGCGGCCTTTCGATCTCGTCGAGCAACACCACACACCGAAAGGCTGTTTCATTACTTGCGCGGGTCAAGCTTCCATCGGGTCATCCGCGCCATCAGCGATTAAACGAGCGACATCATCGGAGCGAACAAACCCATTCAAATCGAGCGATTAACCGTGCTCGCCGCCAGCATACGCCTCGGCCAGTGCTTTTGATAGCTCCGTCTGCCCTGTTGACACCAGTCGGTCCTAAAAACAGAGTGCGCCAATCGGCCGGATTCTCATTTTTACGCCCGCGGCGAGCGCGGCGCAGAGCATCACTGACGACATTACCAGCGCGAACTTTGATTAACCATCTCGTTCCGGCGAATTAAATCCCTCCACAGCAGCCGCCTCGCGGTCTCGGTGGTACCATAGCCACGCTAACTTTAACGTCCATTGTACGCCTCGATTGCTTGCCGCACAGAATTCACGGTCACGATACCCGACTCGCTGAAACCAGGCCGCCGACCCAGCACGAGCGCCCGGCCAGGCATAGCTATATCGTGAACGTAATCGCTGGCCCGGGCGGATAAGCTCTGTTAATCGCTTGACTGCAGAGTAACTTTGTATGGGAACTCAATAGCACAACTGTTCTGCAGAACCTTTTTAGTCTTCGCTTCCGTCGGTTTCGGCGACATTAATACGGTTAAGCCGAGTTAGCTAGGCGACGGGTTGCGGCGCTACTTCGAGATAGCGCTGTTCGTCCATGCTTAAAATTAAGCGTAACCTGCCAGCGTCTGGGAAATCGGCCGCAAAACACTGTTAACACTGACCCCACACCTCTTCGATAACTGCGCGTCATCGAGGCAAACAATGACGCTAGCGTTATAAGCCTCCTCCCAAAACCTGCATGATTAAGTTTTCAAGCTCGCCGCGACCTCGCGCTGCCGCAATCAACGATGCCGAGTCAAGACGAAGATCTGGCGGAAGCGAAGATTTTCGGCACATTCGCATCAGCGTCCAAAATTCGTTCCGCGAAAGTTAGCATGAATTACCGATGTTTCTACCAACACCAGCTTGACCGATAAGAACCGCGTTTTGCCGCCCGCCCGTACCAAAAGCTTTCTTCCACTAGCTGATCAATCACCGAACATGCATGGTATGTCAACGACAGCATTACGACTTTAGCACCAATTTCCACTGCCGATATTCTGCCTGAATCGCTCAAGGTGCGGAATCCAACCAAACGACCAATCATCACGCGCCACGCTAGTCCGCCGCCGCTGGCCAAAATGCCGAACAATCTCCATCAAATGCTCTTGCCACAAAATACCAGCATCCAAATCTCTGTCTCCTAAATGAGTTTGCGCTATTATCGATTGATAATTCGGGAAGTTCCTCACCAGCGCGCTGTAGTTAATACGGCACCGCTGATACGGTCTCAGCTGATTGGCTTTGGCGTAATATCGCCGCCACACCTGCAGTTCGTCAACGGAACGTCTGAACTCTCAGCGATAGTGGCGATGCACTTTGGCGTCATACAAGCCGCACCACGAATTGGCCGCTTTGGCAATTCCTCACCAATTACTAGCAATCTTCGCACATATCTGGCTCCTCGCGACAACCGGCCCAACACGTCGCCAGCTAACAACATCAACCGAACCGCTCCTTACCAGCTGGCAGATCAGGAACGTGCCAATTATAAAAATTTCACCGCTTATGTATAATACCGCCGCCAGAGCACCGCACAGCCAACCTAGCTGACAGACGCTCCATAGTTACCAGCATAGTACCCGATATCACCAGTACACGCTAACCATGAAAGACTTTTGCACTCGCTGGCGACAGCAACTGCCTGCAGCGCGCTTCGCTGGCTCGCGAGACCCATATCTACAGTTGCACCTAAAGATGCCATGGTATCCACCCCGATATTAAGCCGCAATAACCATTACCGCTGGCGACACGGGCACCAATGGCCAAATAGCCAAAACGCAGTGTAGACCAATCAACAGCATCAAGCACAAGGCTGCAAGCACCTATCGTTGCGGCGTTATTATCCTTTATAAAGCCACCAATAATCCGCGATACCAAGCGATCAAAACGCCCGCAGCTGGCACTCCTCGATTGGTCCGCGCAGTACTTCTCCCGGCAGAAATTTGCTGCCACGGCGCGAACAGTGTCTTCTCAGCACATCCCAGCGAAACGTGTCGTATAATCGCTCGATAGATTCCCAAACATCTCACTGCTGCCCGCTCAACCACCGCCATACCACCACGAAATCATGCCCACAATAAACATATGCTTTTTATTATAGTTCGCAAAAGTGTTTGACGCTACTATAATACGCCAAAAACAGGTATAATGAGTTTTATGCGTCAAACTCTCACGACTGTGCCCTCGAAGACTGTTACAGAAAGCTGCACGGATTCGCGGCGTGGTATGGCTCAGCCTTTACCAGGCTTTGGTAATCAGGCATCGACTCAGATTTTGTTAGCCGCACATTACAGCAACCACCAATGGGTGTAGCACTCATAGCGGTACCAACGGCAAACCATTACTACTACCAAAAATTGTTGTCGAATTACCAGAGCCAAGGCTACCGAGTATATTTACTCAACCGTACTGGCAGCAACTTCACGCGCGGCGTGGCAGCAGCGCTATTAGGCGAAGGTTGATTTAGCACGACGAATTAACGCCGATATTGCCGAGCTTTGAACCTCGACGAAGCTCTGGCGTCGTTCACTTTGTAAAGCAGCAAACCAAACTCACCGTTTGCTGCTCAACGTTATGCGCGACCAACTTGACCGCTTCTGGCGAGATTGATAATACCGCCAAACTCCTCCACACGCCGCACAAACACAACAAAATGCGTAGTCCTTTAACCGCGACGACCCGCGACTATAGTAGTCCTGATTTTGTAAACGACATCAACCACCGCTGCGAAGTTTTGGTGTTAAATCCAAAATATTATGGCTACAGACTCTTCCTTCTGATGATTCTCTTACGCAGAAGCGAGCAAAATGCGGCTAAATTGCACGCTGACGACACCAGACTTGAAGAATTTGAAGACCAGCACGCCGTTATCGGCTTCCAACGGCAGCGACCGCTCGGTGAACCCTAAATCTGCGGCATCTACATCTACAAAATGCCACCGGTGCTGTTGCTTTTAGTAGACGCGCACTCCTTTGGTAATATCTAAAATGTTGACTCTATGCTCACGCTATCAGGTATTAAGCCAGCTTTTGGTCATGGCGAGTACCGACACAGATGGACAACCCTGCGAGCTATAAATGGTCAAAACCCGAAGCTTTTCGTTTGGCCCCAGCTTCGTTCGACCCAGCAAACCTACGGCCAGTACTATGATAGTTATTAACGATGCTTACGCTGATGGCCGCGACATGAGCCGGCTCTGGACGTCAGATTTCACATTTACAAGAACAAGGCGTCACTGCATAGTATCTGGTGTCCGCGCCATGCGACATGGTTTCATGTCGACTCAGAATACGATCGGCGCTCATCGATTTTGTCGATACCGACCCGACGGTTGCACTGCGCCAACTCATCACTCAAACACACTCGCCAACCAGCGCATTTATTGCAGCTGGGCTACACCGCAACAAGTTAGCACTACGATCGACTACCAGCCCGCCATACCGATGTGGAGGAAACCGATGAAAAGCAAACCGCACTATCACCATCTTTGCAACCTTTATCCCGCGCGATATGAACACTTTACGGCGACCGGGCAATGTTCTGACCTCAAGCTGGCGGCCAGAATGGCGTGGTTTTGCTACCAAACCACTGAGTACACGTTGGCGACGATTTTCCAGACGATGTTGATTTAATCGTCTGGCAGGCGGTGGACATGACCTCGACACACACGAATTAGTGGCGACCCGCAAAAGACATTTCGCCCTCAGCTCAAACGATTAGCTGACGATGATTTACCAATATTGTTATCTGCGTGGTTTATACGAACTATTCGGCCGTCGCTCGTTCACTACCAAAAAGACGGCGACACATAATTCGGTGTCGGTATTCTGACCCAGAAACAACGGGTGGTGACTGAGCGCATTGTTGGTAATATTATCGTCAAAAGTCCAGAATTCGCGTGAAATTACTCGAAGCCATGAGAATCATTCTGGGCTAACTACGCTTAGCCAAAATGGCTTCACCAGCACTCGGCGACATCATCAAAGCCGCGTAGTGCAGTCATAATATTGATGGCGTGAAGGCGCCTGTTATCGTAACGTTACCGGTACCCATTTTGCACCGGTCCGCTCTGCCAGAATCCGCACATCGCCGATTGGACGATTTCGCAAGCTATAATCCGCAAATACGGCGCCGTCGCTTTTAGACCCGGCTTGAAGACAAGCACACGGAACAAGCTCTGTAATATATCGCAAAAACGCCCGCGCTAGCCACCACTTTAACACTGCTATCCTCAGATTGGACCCGTGGCACTGGTAGAAGCGACCAAAATGAGCGCTGTAAAACCAAAATTAATCGTATTGTCAGCCCAGACTTTAATGAGAGGCTCGTGGTGATAATCATGCGCTCGATCAGTTTGAGTTATTTTCCAAACGGCCTGTGTGTTCATAAGCGGCGGACAGCAGATTATACGTCACTGCCGCCGAAGGATTCTTTATTATTTGGATTAGTATTAGGTATTGTCCGCGGTGCTAAATTACCAGCGTTGTCTGTTTAGGATACGCCGCTAAATTAATCTCGCGGCGAAGCTTCATGCTATATCTAACTAGTATCAATCATTACACATTACTCACTTGCGATCGGCTGGCATTTTGTTGGCAACGACGGTGCGTCAAGTCGCCTTTGGTTCTCCGCTATGCATAGATAGCAATAGCCTTTTAGTTTATTTTGGAGAATAGCTACTTTGGTAAGAATTCTACGGCTGGGCCGATTACTTCGCGTCTCATATGCGATATTTTTGGCGCTAACACCCAGCTGGTGCTTTGGCTACTGCGCCAGTGGCAATGGCACATCGTTCTAACCGTCAGTACTCTAGTTTGGCTGCTAACGCCAAAGCCGGTTAACGAATTCACCGCCATTTACTTGGCACCATCATCTCGTCACGCCAGGATTTTACCGCCGCAAATTAAACTCGCGGTGGAATAGTCATCCGTCCAAACGCGGCGCCGTACCAAAATCCGTCATCTTTCACCATGTTTATCATCACTTTCATCGCCAATGTTTTTGCCGAGTTTTTCGCGCCAGCTCTTAAACGATAGTCTTTCGACAGCTTACTAACACTTTCGCCCTATTCTAGCGGCCAGCTTTCGATAAGTTAGTCGCTATCGCCAGCGCGCGTAGCCATGTCGCTGCTCTGGTTTATTGGGTTTTCGCGATTTTCCAGCGTTTTGAAAACAAATTAAAGAGTTATCTGCTGGCTACTTATTCCGTTTGGGGACCACGCTTTACGTTTATTCAATTCATGCCTTCGTAGTCATGGGAGCGCATCTAATAGTCAATCCGCAATATGGCGCGCCAGCTAGTTATTTCAATTCTTTGACCGTTCAGGCCGAGATTCCTCAAAAACCCTCGCGCTCATCGATTTTGGTAATTGCAATTATTTATCTCAGCGGTACGAACCAAATTTTTGATGAAGATTATTCCGCGTTAAACTTAGATGATTTTAGCGGTAATAAATCGATCAGTTTCAAATCCTCGCGATAACGACCGGCAGACTAGCTTCATATCGCCATAGTAGACGCGACAGATATTTCCTGCGCGGGTAAACGTGTCGTGTCGACAACTTGGCGGCTATTGCCATCTCAGCGGAGCATAACCGCCGCCAAGATGTTGGTCACTAGCTAAAAGCATATCTGGCACTCGCAGATAATGAATCAGCTCAATCGCCACATACGGATCGGCCGCTGCCACCACATCACTGTTTTCGCCGCATTTAACTGTAGAAGCAACAGAGTTGACGTTTGGCTTTGCACACGCTGAAAGTTATACTACTTCAGCCTGGCTGGAGGTGTTAGTTGCCCCGACCGCCGTAGAACTACCAGCGCAGAACTAACGGTGAAGCTTATTCTGCCAAACTTCACGACTCCGTGTTCGGTCGACAAGCGCGAGACCAGCTCCCACGAGCATAATCTTAGGCCAATCGCAACGTGCGCGCCACACGCTCTGACATACGTCGGTTTACAGACAGAGAAATCACCATCAATAATATTATCGGCACGCTAATATAACCAACTAATAACCACACACATCGTCTCACACGAAAAGTAATAACAATTCGGAGCGGACAGGATACAAAACGATCGCTAGTACCAATATTGAGGGTAATCTCACCCAGTTGCCAAAGCGGCTGGATACACAGTCAGCTAAACGAACACACCAACTAACTGCTCGAGATTCAATGTCGTCCAATTGCGCGGAGGCAGCACACCGCCAACCTGTTTCAAAAGACGATAGCCACGTGAGAAACAGCAACAGACCAAATGCATGTTGCTCCTATCCAACGACACCTTTTCCATGAAGACTTCACGCAACTTACCAGCATCCATCGCGACTGAGCCAGGCTAGATGAGCCAGCCACAAAGCGCCAGTAGTATAGCGTGTACATGCCGAGCGCCACTAGCACTCCATAACAAGCCAGTCAGGTCCACAGCTGCTAGAGTGCGCCCGTACCAACACAGCCGTCGCCGCTACGCCGATTAACGGACGCCATGGAAGGCACATGCGAACTGTCGAAACCGTAGCGCATTAATAATGGCGCCAGAAGCAACATCGTTAATACACAAATGGCTGCTCGCGTATGAAGATGCTTTTAATAAAACAACCAGCTACCGCGATTGAGGCTCCATAAAAGATCGCGCTTAGCGAGCGCAATGCCAGTCGCTCCAGCCACACACATTTCGCCCAAATTTTCAGAACGAGATACTGCTAGCGGCGGATGAGTATCGCCGACAGCCGAATAATCTCGCTGGCAGACCGCTTGGCACCATTATCGAATATAAGCCTATCAAACCAAACGCTCTAGCCGCAAGCCATCCATAAACTAAGAGTTGCCGCCGCCACTGGCACAGCAACTATCAGCCACCCATAAACCTTTTGTCATAGTCAATACTATAAGCTTCCAAATAATATATTTTACGTTTATCATATATAATACGACCAGGAAAAACTCGCAACAATATATAATAGCTTTGCACATCTATCGGTGTGGCGCAGTTGATAGCGCGCGCGGTTTGGGACCGTGAGGGCGTCGAAGGTTTGAGACCTTTCACCGACCATTTGAATTAGAGGAACCCGCCGACTGAGCGGCAGGTTTTGCTATTGTCCCATTTTGCCCTCCCACATACTCCCTCATGCCATCATATAACTATATGAAAAGCAAACAACACCGCGCCGCCGCATAGTCGTTAATATTTTGGCACATTAGGCATTTGTCAGTATTTTTGCAGTGGACATGGACGGCAATTATATTACCATATCCGTTATTCCAATCAGAAGCTGTGGCTAAAAGATTTTTCTACCAGAACGCCAAGCGCCTCGACCCGTCGTGAGCCACTCTGGATGCCAGAGCGACGCCGCCCTTCATTGCGGCCATTGTATCTATTGGCCATTACAGCTGCAGCAATTACTGTTATGTCAATAATCACGCTGATAGGATTTCGCCAAAGAAAATCGGCAAGACTGGCGCTAAAATCACGCACTCAGCAGCCACGGATAGCCGCCAATCACCCGCCCGCCAAAACAACAACTAGCATGGAAATTAAACTTGTCGTACAAACTGGATAATCTGCATTAAATTAATATTGACGATTCTGCCAGTCATTCTATTGAGCTCTCCTTGCACCGACACTCCTAAACTACCGCACCAAGTTATGACTATCGTCGGCAATTTCTGCTTAGTGGTATCAGCTGTTTATTGGCTTATCCAGTCATGCTCTTAGCTAAAATCCTACGCGCCGCCGCATAAAGAAATTTTATAACTCAGCTCGGCGGGATGATGTCTCATAGCGCGTTTGCTTTATCTAGCGGTAATTGATGACCAGCATCAAACTTATAGACGAGCAGCGTGCCAAACGGCATTTCCACTTTCACCAATCTCTTCATCAGGAATCTGGTCAAGATATTTCATCAGCGCGCGAACAGTGTCGACGTGCGAAACGAGCAGGATATTTTCGCCTTCTTGCAGCCGCGGCAAGATTTCGCTTTGAAAATAAGTGAATTGCCCGCGCATAAACATCTTTGAGTGTGTCTCTCTCGCCACCGGTACTGGATACAATCCCAACCGCGGCGAATTCTGAAATGCCTCACCGCCAATCTCGTCTTTGACTTCCCATCGGTCGCCAGTTAAGTCGCCGCACGCGCCTCGTTGGCGGCCGCGATAATCCGTCGCGAGATCCGCCTGGAGTCGCCCTTGCCGCGCAGAATCTCCATCGCAAGTCTGTTATGCACGTTTGAGCTCGCTAGCATAAGCGGCATCAAAGTGAATATCGCGACATTTCTTCACCGTTGCCTGGCTTTCATGCGTATGCCTTTTTCTGTCAAATTGACATCCGTCCAGCCAGTCCACTTGCACTAATCCACAACGCACTCGCTTTCTGCGCGGCGACCACAACCAATTTCTCCTGTTTTGCACTCTCCATAAATCTCAGCTTATACCGCGAAAAATCAAGTTGTCTCGAAATATTTTATCCGTGAGATTTCTAAACAGTCTAGTCTTCTGCATTAAATGCTATAATACAACTTATGAACGATTCTTCACAACTCAATCAATCAAAAGCAAGACAAATCCTCGACAGCCGCGGCAACCCGTAACCGCTGAAGCAGACGTTATTTTTAAGTAACGGCACGCTTGGTCAGGCTGCGACTGGAGCGGCGCTGGCACCGGCCTCGGCTGGCGCTTTGAATTGCGCGACGGCGGCATCGACTGGTCGGCACAGGCTGCTTTACCAAGCAGTCCGGCAATGCTAACGAGATAACTCGCGCCAGCACCAGCTGGACACGACGCCAGCGACCGATGCTGCTCGACCAAACAACGCCTCGACTTTAGACGGCACCGATAATAAATCCAACTCGGCGCTAACGCCATCTCCGCGTCAGCCCAGCCGCCAAAAGCTGCCGCCGCTGCTGCTAAGAATCAGCCGCGTGGCGCCACGTCGCAGAGAGATGACCGACAGTACACTGTCCCGCGGCCACCAATGATGAACGTGCCCACGGCGGCGCTTCACGCAGCTTTCGCCACCGATATCTCAGGAACTTCGGCGATCACTTTGTAAAGGTGCGCGTGACGCAGACACGCACTCAAAATGGGCACGAGATCTTTCGCGCCAGCCAGCAAGTGCATTCGCGATTATCCAACTACTGTCGGCGATGAAGGCGGCTACGCACGCGCGCGTCCGGCAACGCAGCAACCGCGAAGCGCTGGCCTTATTGTCCCGAAGCCATTCAAAACGCCGGCTACGAACTCAGCCTCAGCGACGTTGTCTCTTTTGCGATGGATGCTGCGTCGGCGTAATCTTATCAAGAAGGACGCTACGAGCTTTAAATGTGAAGGCAAGTCGCCAGCAGCTAGCGAAATTGGTTGATTGGCTAGAAGCCTTGACAAATGAATTTCCAATTGTCTCAATCGAGGATGGTCTAGCCGAAAATGATTGGGATGACTCGAAGCTGTTGCGCGAACGGCTCGGCGACCGCATCCAGCTAGTCGGCGACGATTTGCTTGTCACGAACACCTCGCTGATTGAACGGGCTATCGCTGAACAACCGCCAACGCGCTGCTTAGTTAAACCAACCAAATTCGGCTTTGCCACCGAGACTATCTCAAGCTGTTAAAATGGCGTAAAGTCGCTGGCTGGCGCACCGTCATGAGCCAACGCCTGGCGAAAACCGAACACGACAATCAAATACTGGCGCTTGCCGCTGGCCCGTTGCGGCCAGATTAAACTGGATCGCTATCGCGAACCGATCGCGCCGCCACATATAACGAGTTATTGCTGCATCGCCGAAGCCGACCAATCACTGACGCTGAAGCGCAGCCATACTAGCGAATGTTATAAACCGTAGGTTTTAATCAAATGCAAAGCGAAAACGCCTTTTCGTCGTAAGAGGTGCTTTTCATATCAAACCAATTATGTTATGTACCACCAATCGAACAATCGTTTTAGGAGTGTTAGCTGCTCGATCGTACCAAAAAGCACCGCCGTCCATATGCCATTTTGCAGTGGCGATATGCCCGATCAGCACTGGCGTGTATTTTGCGATGCTGACCTTTATCGCCGTCGGTAGCGCTCTCTCGATTTTTACCAAGCCGATTGACGCCAAATCGCCGCCAAAAGCCAAAATCGGCGAGAACCGTATTGTTATACGCGCATCGGCGTCAATATTCACTACGACAAAGGCCGCACCGCACTCGATCGCGGTGCTGAATGGCGACAGCCAAAACCATGGCAAACCCCAAAGATGGCGGTAATTTTATTATTGTTGCCCACCGCTTCAGTATCCAGCCAACACCGCAGGATACCGTTGAGAACCGCCTTTATAAACATTGATAAGATGAAACTAGGCGATAACACTGTAGTCGATTACGAAGGTGCTCTGCTATGCGTACGAAATCAACAAAATATTTGATGTCAAACCAGACCAGACTGAAATCGAAGCTCCGTCCCGATAGCTAAAGCTGACTCTATACAGTTGTGAGCTTTATGGCTCTGATGCTGGCCGCATCGTCATCACAGGCAAACCGCTCGGTCAAGTCGAATAACAAAATACCTCACCAGCTGTCATACAGTAGAGTATTTTGATTATAAATTGCAGGCAGATAAAAAGGTATTTATTTGGCGAACTCAACCGCGCGCGTTTCACGAATAACATTTACCTTGGATAGTTCCAGGATACCGCGATAGTTGACTCAATCTTAGTCGCAATATCACGGGCCAGCTTGATAGCGCTAAGGTCGTCGATTTTCTCTGGCGTGACAATCACGCGAATCTCGCGGCCGGCGCTTATGGCGTACGCTTCGATCCCTGGAAGCCGGTCGCAACATTTTCGAGATCACGCATGCGCTCAGCGAAATTCTCAGCAGAGATATTACGCGCACCTGGTCGAGCGGCGCTGATCGCATCGCAAATACGAACGACGATAGCCTCTGGCGTGGTCGCTCAACATCGTCGTGATGAGCCTCAATCGCATGACAGATACCCTCGCTCAGGCCAGCTTTTGCGAGCCAGCTCGGCACCGATATGGTGATGCTTGCCTCACCTCTTCAGGGTAACCGCCTTGCCCATATCGTGCAGCAACGTCGCTATTTTTGAAGTGCGGACATCAGCGCCAATCTCGCTAGCAATCATACCAGCTATATGCGCCATTTCGGTCGAATGCTTTCAAGAACATTTTGACCATAGCTAGTTCGGAACTTCAGCTCGCCAAGCAGCTTTAACAAATCGCGCGGGATACCGGTAACGCCAACTCGCGCGCCGCATCTTCGCCAGCACGCTGGGTTTCTTGTCGATTTGCTTTTCAGCTTTCGCAAAGACTTCTTCAATACGCCCTGGGTGAATACGGCCGTCCTTCATCAACATCTCGAGACCGAGACGCGCTACCTGGCGGCGAATTGGGTCAAAGCTCGATAGAATCCAGCCATGCCTGGCGTATCATCAACCAAGAAGTTCACGCCAGTAACGCGCGCTGCATCGCTTGAATATTACGGCCTTCTTTGCCGATAATTCGACCTTTCATGTCGTCGTCTGGCAGTTTAACTCGTAGTGACCGTGCGCTCAGCAGTCACCTCGCTAGCTGCGTTCCATCGTTCGACGAGGATAGTTTGCGCTCGCCTCGGCGTCAGCTTCGACGTCTTGCTGCATTTTGGCAACCAGATTTAGTAGATCACCCTTGATGTCGCGTTCAGTCATCTTCATCAACTTATCAGCGGCATCTTCTTCTTGAGGCCAGCACCTTTTCTCGCTTTTCCTGCTGACGCGTACGAATGTCACGGATCTCATTCTTCAATTCTTCAACTTCGTCTTCTTTGCTTGCGTAATTTTTCACTGCGTTTACTCGCTGGTCAAGCTTTTTGTCAAGCGACCCCTCGCGATCCGCCAGACGATTCTCGGTTTTGAAGCCTGCGGCGCTCTTTCTCGATCTCGCAGCGCTTCATCTTTAGCTTTGGCACGATATCGCTAGCTTTTGCGCTCAGCTTGCGCTATGACCTGTTCAGCCGTATTTTTGCTCTTGGTCTCTTGTTGGCGATCATATACCACTTTCACCGCCCACGCCAGCAATAATACCAACAATCGCGGCAATAATTCCTCAACCATATTTTTCCTTTCTTTCGCGGTAATTAGTCAACACGTCAAGTCAAAACCGCAAAATTATCAAAATTAAACTTATCAATGTCATATCTCGTAGACATTACCATTGTACCGCGTTTATAACAAAATAAGCAACTATTTACGCGGTTTGCGTGATGCGAGCCTCAGCGCCATATTCAGGCAGAACTATTTCATCATTGCGGCCATTCGCAGCCGATCCAAGCATTCTTCACGCCAAGCATCGCCGGTAACCCCAACGATCGGACACGCTGTTCGTGCTATCGCATTCAACACTGCCAGACCAATCCTCAAACCAGTGAAACCCCTGACCGCGAAATACGCCAATGCCCGATATATCAGCAAAACTGACCCCATTCTTCGCTAATCGGTCGCGCAAATAAGCTAGCATGTCGCGCGCGAGATTACGTTCAGCCGCCCATTCGTAGTCGGTCTCGTTTGTCACCGTCAACTAGCGTTAATTGCACCGTCATTTCAGCGCTATTCCACAATACAATCATCGTACTTTCTCCACACCCGACGCGATTTTTCACCGCTGCTCTTCAAAGTTAGCTTTACGATCATCATCAGGCTGCACCTGGATGACGATCTGTACACGTCCGTTGGCAGTACGTTATTTACCATCGCTCCACTCAATCACAGTAATTGTAGCATGCGAATCGTGAATCGCTCATCAAGTTCCACTTTTCATAATACCAGCATCTGGTAAGCGATATCATGCATGAGCCAACCGCAAGCCGTCCGCAGCCTCGTAATTGCGGCTAATCGTAAACGTCGGACCTGAACCTCGTCGTCAATCTGCAAGCCGCGCGCCAATCCCTTGGTCAGTGTAGTTTTGCCAGCACCAATATCGCCGATAAGTTCGAGCGTCTCGCCGCCATGCAATAAGCCGCCGCTTTCGCGCCAAACTGCATCAGATCATCCGCCGTCTGTAAGCTCACCCCATTATCATATAATTTATTATACAATATCAGACAGAGTTACTGTGTTAAAATACGTTTATTATGAGTAATTTTCTTTTGTAAATACCAATCGCCGCTGGACGAAATTACCATAGCAAGCAACGGCAGCGCTATCACTGGCCCAGTGGTTCGCCAGACAAAAACATTTTTGACGCTGAGCCAGGCGAGAATACCGCAAATTCTGATTTACCGATTTTCACTCAAGGCAATGCGCTGGCTTGATGTGTATTTCGCTGGCAAAAATCCTGGAGAAATCCCGCCACAGCTTGATGGAACGCCTTTTCAGTTGGAGGTCTGGCGTATCTTTGCAAACCATACCGTACGGCGAGCGCACTACCTACGGAGAAATTGCATATATATCGCCAAGAAAACGCGGTATCGCCAAATGTCGGCACGAGCCGTCGGCGGAGCAGTCGGGCGCAATCCACCCCAATTTTTCGCACCATGCCATCAGTTGTCGGCAGTAACGATAAACTGACGGGTATGCTGAGGAATTGAAAAGAAAATTAAATTGTTGAAGCTAGAAAATATACTTTAATCTAAAAGAAAGATGCTATCTTTTCGGACTTTATACTTCCTTATCAAACCTGACCAACAACGTCTCTGTGTATAGATTATTGCCTCACCGTCAGAGTCGGGCTCTATCTCTTTGCAACTTTTTCTGCTTTATTCCTCTGTCCTCTGGCTACCACAACCACCACTGCTGCAATAATTCGATAGTCCAGCCAGAATAGCCAGCGCATAAGCATAGCCTGACAGCAGATAAATTAAAGCCAGCGTCACGCCGACAGCACCCCAGATAGTAATCAGCCGCCTGCCAGCACCAGCCGATGATAACCATCAGCGAATGCTCGACCAGGAACAATATTTCATAACATTGTCCTCCGCCAGCGCCAGGACAAGGGTCGATAAACTAAACACAGCGAGTGCCAGCACCAAGTGCGCAATGGTGTATACATGAGACATCCCAGCCAGCGCCACGACATCACCGCCCCTGAAAGAATTGCTGCTGACCACAGATACGCACCACTCATGTCAGAACAGGCGCAATTAGCATATGGATAGCAAATAAAATACCGCACAATACTAAAAGGACGCCCGAGTCGAAATATGGAATATTCTTTTTCGGCATCCCTCGGCTAGTAGGGCGCTGCCGTTGACCGCCCACATTAGTGTTACTAGCAGTACCGCCTCGGTTGTGACGCTAGCTGGCATAGCCATCAGCAGTAAAGTCATCGACCAGCCAATGGCGCTCCAAAATGATGCATAATACCAATAAACTGATAATTTTCTCAGTCTCGTGTGACCACGGCGGCGCCATAAAACACCGCAAAGATAATCAGCGAAATAATCGACATAAACTCAAGTTTAATGCCGAGCCATTGTGCAGTTAAGTAGAATAATAACACCAAACTTGATGTGCCATATGCGCCATCAACCACCAATACGCTTAGCATACACTGCCATATAAAGTGCCGCGACAGCTGCTAACCAGCCCAAAAATTTTTGAATGGTAATTGCATGTCGTCGACAAATTTATCATCGGTAATATCACCGCTGGTACCGTAGCAGCTAATAGAGTCATATCGTTAGCGATTGACGCTCGCTTATTCATCGCTAATGACCAATATACTACCCCGAAGCCAACGAGCGCCACCCAAGCAGTGATGGTGAAATTGTCGCTTAGCGGTACGCTCAACCAATGCAAGAATAACAGCACCAAAGCAATCGTCGCCAAGTATGCTCCGCCCAGATAACCATCCTCACGCCGCCGATAAAACGCATAATACAGCAGCGCTGCTAATGGCAGCCAAAACCGCCGGATGAATAGACGAAAAAGACGATCAAGACTAGCCGCTCCACAGCAGAATATAACAACAATTCGCGGCACTTAACCGCCGCCTCGTTTGCGGTAATTGTACAGCCACTCTACTAATAGTAGCAACGACAAAACCGTTCAGCCACGCCATCAAAATAGCAAGATTTTCGCCAGCCAGCTTGAAATAAGAAGCCAGCAGCAACACTATCGCCAGAAAAGAGGCATGAATACCAACCACTAAACCTGTAAAGTTTTCACGCCACGCAGCGATACCCATGATGACAGCAGCAACCGCCACCGAATCTGACAGATACAGCATGACCTTCTGCTGGATAAGCAGTCAAGAAAGCTAAGGCTATAAACACCGTCATTAACCACCAAGCTGGCCGCAGCGCCGTACACTAATATTAGCTTGACTTTTTAGTAATATTTGGACGTTTCAAGACCAATAATCGGCAGACAACCGGCAGGAAAGTCATAAGCATAAAGATAGAGTAATGCGCATGCAGGGTGTTATGGGATCGAGGCTAAATAGCCTGACGCCAGCCGCTACTAACAAAATTCCAGACATTACTACCATGCCGCCAAAACGGGCGCGGCGCAGCAATGCAAGCGCCATAAAACTCACTGCCGATATCATACTCAGCAGGATAAATGTGATCATATCTCTTGGCGGACTTTCGACGCCAGCTATGTCGATAAGCAGCCAGCGACGCAACGAAACTAATCCACAACACTATTTCGTGCTGCTTATCGGGCTGCTTTTGGGACATGCATCGAGCCGATAGACCAAATCATGTTACCAAGCGCCGCTACACCCAGCGCCATACCCGTGACCAGCCCATCATTATTTTCGACAGATACATAGTAAACCAGCAGCCGCCGCTATCAGCAGCACGCGCGCCGTCGTTAGGGTTCATACGTGCGCATATCCTTGATTTTTCAACAAAAGCAACAGTAAAATAATATATAACGCTGATGAGCAGCAGCATGCCGACGTCAAGCGTTCCCCATATGCACCGACGAACCGATAGCGAGAAGCAAAGTGGACGGGACGATAAACGGATTAACTCAGCGTCAACGGCTCGGTGAATTGGCGTGGAAAAATGATTAGAAAATACGCAGCCAAGGGTCATCAGGCATCCGAACAATAGCACCGCAGCATAATACCACCAACTGAGCATGCATGACAGCCGGCAAGCTGGTCGTCATCGAGAACATCGACAGCAGCGAAATATAGGCAAGCGGTTGGCTATTGAGCCCGACTGTAGCATCAACGCATAAGGAAAGTACCGATGAAGGAGGTGATAAGCCAGCACAGCGCCGGATCAATCCCCAAAAGCAAATGCATGCTCCACCCGCCAATCGGCACAGCAGCCAGCGCCGTACCAATAAACGCCGTTGAGGCCGACTTTAAGATCGGCAATCGGACATACAACACCTGGCCAATGGCATAATAGACAAAAATAAACAGCCAGACCAGCTAAACCTGAGCTGCGCCGAAAGCTCAATCGTCTGCGCCAACAATAAGATACCGGCGGTCAGCAATAATGATGCCGTATAGAGTGCCACATTGATGGTAGTTTGACGATTTTTCTCTTTTTCTTTATTACTGACCGGGGATAGCCACTGGATAGTCTGCGTCTTTTTATCGGGAATATTTGTATTTTCTTCAATTGGCGCGGCATTAGTAGGCACATACCACATCAGGCTCGTTTGATCTGCGTCGCGAGTTACTACAAAGACCAGCAAATTGTGAAAGCTGCAGCTCTGATTCTCGGTAATAAGCTGGCTTGACCGTCGCTACCTTCAATTTTTCGCACGGCCATTCTGCGCATCGCACACGCCGTCCCAGTAACCGCGCCGGTAATCCTCGGATTGACGAGGTAGTCGATTGTACCTCTGCGCCACCTTAATTATCACGATGACAATCACTAACAGAAAAATTAATTCCATGCTTAATTCCCTTTATGCTAATTTCTTAGTATAGCACGGGAGGGCTTTTCATGGAGAAATTTTTCGAAAGAGGCACCGAACTATCGTAGCGATAACGTTTTTGCTCGCCTTCAGAGCCTCGCCTAGTCTATCGTACGCCACCGACTACTCGAAATTCCACCGCTCAACTGTGTCTCAGCGAAAAATATAATACCCCAGAGACTTGGGGGTATTATATTAGCCTAAATTAGATAGACTCTGCTATTTCTCGTCGACCACTTCGCCTTCGACTGGTTCGTCTTTATCAGACTTTTTGTCATCCTTAGATTCGTCACGCTTTTGTTGTCCTCAGCAGCTTGCTGGTACATTTTTGGCGCCGATTGGCATGATGGCATCCTGCAGAGGCTTTGGCTGCTGCTTCCAGCTCGTCTTTGTCGTCAGCGTCTTTTGTGCTTTTTCTGCTTCCTTGACCGCTTCGTCAATCGCTCTCTTTGTCGTCGTCAGAAATCTTATCCTTGAAACTCATCTGGCATTTTCTTTGCCTGGTAGATGGCGTTTTTCTAGCTGGTTTTTAGCGTCAACGGTTTCGCGCTTTTTCTTATCCTCGTCAGCGTGGAGTTCGGCTTCTTTCTGGGCTTTTTCGATGTCTTCCTTGCTCATGTTGCCAGAGTTTTGGATGGTAATCGATTGCTCCTTGCCAGTGCCTTTGTCCTTGGCGGTGACATTGAGGATACCGTTGGCGTCGATATTGAACGTCACTTCAATCTGCGGCACACCGCGCGGTGCCGGCGCGATACCATCAAGCACAAATCGACCCAAGCTCTGTTGTCATTGTGCAAATTCGCGCTCACCCTGCAAGACGTGGATCTCCACTTGCGGCTGGTTGTCGGCAGCCGTCGAGAATACTTCGCTCTTGCTGGTCGGCACGGTGGTATTGCGCTCGATCAGCTTGGTCGACACACCGCCCATCGTCTCAATACCAAGACTCGAGCGGCGTCACGTCCAGCAGCAACACATCCTTGACGTCGCCGGCCAGCACGCCGCCTTGAATCGCCGCACCGACGGCCACCACTTCGTCTGGGTTGACGCCTTGCATTGGATCTTTACCAAACAATTTCTTTACCCGCTCGACCACTGCTGGCATTCGGGTCATACCACCAACCATGACGATTTCATTGACGTCAGATTTTGATAATTTAGCGTCTTTTGAGCGCCTTTTTCGACTGGGCCGTCCAGGCGATCCAACAAATCTTTCACCAAATCTTCCAACTTGGCCCGTGTCAGGCTCAACTCAAAGTGCTTTTGGCCCTGTCAGCGTCAGCGGTGATGAATGGGATGTTGACTTTGTATTCAGTAACTGTCGACAATTCCTTCTTGGCCTTTTTCCGCTTCGTCCTTCAGACGCTGCATGGCCGCATTGTTCTTGCGCAGATCGATGCCTCTTTAGACTTGAAAGTCATCCAGAAAGTAGTTAACGATGATATTGTCAAAGTCCTCACGCCCAGGTGGGTGTCACCATTGGTGCTTTCACCTCAAACACGCCGTCGCCGAGCTCCAAGATGGAAACGTCGAAACGTACCGCCACCGAGGTCGAAACACCACGATGGTTTCATCATTTTTGCCTTTTTCCAGGCCGTACGCCAAAGCTGCCGCCGTTGGCTCATTGATGATGCGCTTTAACTTCCAGGCCGGCGAATTTTACCAGCGTCTTTGGTCGCCTGGCGCTGCGAATCGTCAAAGTAGGCTGGCACGGTGATGACCGCTTCGGTGACTTTTTCGCCCAGGAATGCCTCAGCATCAGCTTTGATCTTGCTGAGGATCATGGCTGAAACTTCTTCTGGCGTGTATTCTTTGTCGCCCATCTTTACCGCCACGCCGGTACCTTTTTTGACAATCTGGTACGGCATGATATCCAGGTCTTTTTGGACTCCTTGTCATTAAATTTACGGCCAATCAAACGCTTCACCCGTAAATAGTGTTTTTGATTGGTCACGCGCTGGCGCTGAGCCACTTGTCCAACCAAGCGCTCGCTCTTTTTGTTAATCGCCACCACTGATGGCGTGGTACGGTTACCCTCAGCGTTAGCGATAACTTCTGGCTTTACCCTGCCAGCATATACGCAAAGGCGCTGTTGGTTGTACCAAGGTCAATTCCGATAATTTTACCCATATGATTCCCCTTTCTTATTCTGATCACATCTGGTTTTTCTTATATTCATTTTAGCACCCTGCATCGAGTGCCAACTATTTCAGTATAACAATTAGCACTCACGTGTCAAGAGTGCTAATTTAAATTTTTACATTAACGTCTATTTTAGTAGTTGAATGAGCTGCAATGCCGTTGGCGTGTTATCATTTAGCTTAATATATTTTATAATCGAACTTACGTAAGATGTCTAAACCGATCAAGATTAGCACGTTAGCAATAATGAATACCGTCAGCACTGTTAGTGCTGCCAGTAGTATAATGTATACAGGATGACGGCTCCAGTTAGCGGAGTCAGCGACGAAAGAGCAACCGCTTTATACGCCTCTAGAAGACTATGGTTTAATCCGCTTGCTACGACCTATAGCAAACCAGATAAAAGATCCACCACCATAGCTGCTGCAGCAATTGTTGTCAGTAAGAAAAAGACATCCCGCATACAAATTGGACTCCGCTAGGTAGCCTTATTCACTTTTCACAGCTGCAGAATATGACAGAGTTGCGGGTTTGTGCCAGTCATTGGTTTGCAGCATTATAGTCTCTTTCGCAAAACGACAGCAATCTTGTCATAACACCTTTAATTTCTCCAGCCACTACTTTTTAACTTCCGCTGACTTTTTGACATATTTGATACCCAGCTTAGAAGAAAAAGTATGACTTGCAACATTATTGAATGCCGACGATGTGGCGGCAGCCTGAGCAAGAGCCGCACCATTAGCTACGGATTTTCGTCGTTTATTACTCTATAAAATCTGAGTAAGCTCTTGCATTAGAGGCGGCAATTGCATCAATGTCGGTTTGATTACATAACTGACCGCGCTGACAAGCGAGCCTTCAACAGACGCCACGATAAACACAGCTAAAATTATCTTGAAAAATTTTACGCATGATTAGAATTATATACGCAAGTTCTAGTTTTTATCAATTGCCGCTGGCTATGCCGCCGCCAGAAAAACCCTGCCACCAAAACTACCGCCAGAAGAGCTGCTGCCCGACGAGCTACTATCTGGAACCTCCAGCAAGCCACCAATACGCCGACGGTGACCATTACTTCCCATTGCCTTCAGGATAGCTTATTACTATGATAGTTACAAAATAACGATGCAGTACTGAAACACCGACTCTCCATCTATATCATTGTCAGATAGATTCCGCCTTCTGCTGCATCAATAATTCGCTTGACACCCGCCCTTCAACGCCGCCAGCATAATCACCGCTGCGAAACTTTGGTGCGATTGTGTTACGGATAATTTGCTAGCTTCAGCATCGGTTAACGAACCTTCCATGCCATTGCCGACCCTCGATTCGCATTTTACGGTCATTTTGGCAATAAGCAGTAATACGCCATTGCTCTTTTTCTTGTCGCCGACACCCCATTGGCGGCTACTTTGAGGCCATATATCTTCCAACCATCATCGCCGCCAGCGTCGGAATCATCAAAACGCCGATTTGGAACGACTTTTTCTGGCGCTCAACATTAATCAGCTGCGCAATGCGGTCAATATCTTCATTTGCCAAACTTTCTGTCTGGTCAATTATAGGACGTTCAAGCGGCGGTGCAGCTGGCACCTCAGAAGTCGAGCGAAAGCTGTATTACTAAACAGGCAGCCAAATAACACTGCCAATGACAACAATCCAACTAAATTACTACAGAGCTTCGCCAACGCATACCTAGTTTTCTTTGTTTGGTTGAATTTACGGGCTGAAATCAACCGACGGAGCTTTTTATTAGCGCCAGCGTCCGACTCACAGTCGTCGCCTGAAACCGAACATACCTGCTAACAAATTTGTCGGGAAAGATTTAACCTTCGTGTTATATGATTTAGCAGCGTCATTAAAGTCATTGCGCGCCACAGTTATACTGATTTTCTGTACCTTCTAAATCGTGATTGCAAATCTCGAAGTTTTCCGTTGCTTTGAGCTGTGGATAGTTTTCGGCAACCGCCAACAGCCGACTGAGCGACGAGCTAACCTCGCTTTGGGCCTGCTGAATTTGGCTGTGCGTCATCCGGATTATTGGCATCGACTTTGATTTGCGCTGGCTTTTCAGCGCGCGCCTCGACACACCTTTGTTAATGTCTCTGCTCGAAATTAGCCGCGCTGACGGTGTTCACGAGATTAGAATTAAGTCGCGCCGTTGATATTGCGATTCAACCTTGCTCCATGCAGTATTAACTGACCTGCGGCTAGCCACCACTATTATAAGATCCAGCGATCATTATTAGCAGCAATACCACGCCGCCGATGACTGCTGGGATTTTCCACTTTTTCATTCCAACCTCCTCGCTTATTGATACTTTTTATTTTATAGAGGGCTGCCAGCGAAAATCGCAACAAGGAGTTCATACCAGCTTATCAAGGGTGCTGCCAAATCCGACCCAGTCAACCTCCATCGGCCAGGTTTTTCCGGTACCCAGAATAACGTCAATCGCCGTCTCGGAATCAAACAGTCCAAACGGATTACTGTTGTCGGATTAGTGCCGTCGGCAGCTACCGGATTTTGCTGCGGATCATGTCCGGCGCCAAGAGGTTCCGCTTTTCTCCCAATCACTGCTTTTTAATACCACTGTGCCGTCGATATACCATTCAACGCCGTTTGTAGTCCCATAAACAACTGTACGGTATGCCAATCCGCTGAATGATAGTTCGATTGATAATCGGCTTTTTCGATTTTTAATCATTAAAGATTTATCAAACTGGCTGCCGTGATGAGCCCATAGACGCACCCAGAAACTCGTCTTTGCGCATAATTCAACCTAGTCAAGCTCGACATACGGCTGCCGATTCAAACGATGCAGGTGATTCGACCGCGCCCAAAACGCCGGCCAAGAGGAATTCTCCGGCGGCACGTTACGCACGCCGTCGGCATCAACGCGCATCCGCACTTCGTAATAACCGCGTCCAAACGATTGCCCCTCACCAGTATTTGGGTCGCGCGTCATGAAATTACGATTGTAGGTACTATGCGATGGCGCAATCCGCAGTACAGAATTATTCACAGAGTATTCGCTTGGCTGAGTGTCGGGTTTGCCCCACTTGTGAACCCCAGCTGGATACCATTTGAAACCTGGCGCGCCGGTATTGCCAGTGTCAATCGTGCTAATTGAAGTAAAATCATCCTCAAAAGCCAAGCGAGTAAAGCCGTTATTAGCGGCGGCACCGGAACAGCAGGCGCAGGTGGTGTAATCGGTGGAGTAACTGGCGGCGTTGACGGATTGTTCGGCGCAGGTGAATTATCTGGCGTCATCGGCACGGGCACACCATTTTACCAGTTTAACGCAGCCAGCGTATTGATAACCGTCGATCGCTCCTGGAGTATAGATAATTTCTTCGCCATCTTTCAGGCTAATAACTTCGCTTGAACCAATACTAGTAATAATTGCGGAAGCGCTGTTGCTGAAATAGCCTGACACGCCGACGCCCGCCACCACGAGCACCGCCAATATACAGCAAAAAGATATAACGCAAATTGAGACGCTTATAGGGAAATTTGTTATTATTGGCGCGTAACTTTTGACCATCGCGTCGCGAATCACTACGCCGTCTAGCGTGTAGCCGGCACGCAGTTCCTCGGCGATCACTTCTTTGTCGCCTTCTGCTTCTTCATCAAATTGAACGGCTTGGTGCAGCTCAGGGTTAAATAATGTGCCAGGTTTCAGCGTTAATTTTCTCGAGGCCAATTTCTTTGAGCTGCTTGTCGTTGTTTATTCAGGCCAGCCACGCCTTTCGCCCACGGGACTATCTTTCAGCTCCTCCGGCACATTGGCAATCGCCCGCTCAATCGTATCGATCACTGGCAGCAGTTTCACCACCGACTTCGCCTGACCCATTTGCGCGCCGATTGCTTTCTCCGTTTCGACACGCTTCGATAATTTCAAAATCCGCCCGCGTCCGCTGCAAATCCAGCGTCAACTCGCCCAATTGCTGCTCTAAGTCTTCAGTTTTGTTAGTCTTATTCTTGTCATTTTTCCCTCCCACAACATTCCTCTAGCATAGCACCGGTTCGGCGCACACAGCTCCATAGTCCGGCGATAATTTGCCGCGTCGGGCCGATCACGCCGATATAGTTATCATCACTAAAACCGCGAGCGGAATTTGCTGATAATCAACGTCGCACCAGAACTTTTACTACGATTTTCGCCGCCGATAAACATTCAGCGGCTGGTTCGGCGCTGCTTTCGCGTAGCCACGGCTCGATATTATCAATCAACCTGGCAATCGCTTAGCACATGATCGCCCTCGACAAATTCCGGCTGGCTAAACAACCGCGTCATGCCGTTCATATACAAGTGCGTACCAAACGACGCAAAACCAAAGTTACCCGTCAGCTCCACTCAAACTCATCAACGGCGCTGCGAATTGCTCGGTCAGACTTATCAACGTGCGAATTAACATGCGCTTCGATCGCTCTCGCACTGCGATCGATGCCGCTCGGTAGCTCCGTCATCTGAGCGTCGGTGATGCCATTGACGTATAACCGGTAGCCCTTATCTGCAGGAATTGACCAGCGCTAGTGTGCGGCGCCCTGATACAGCCCATCTCTTCAAGCTTTGCGCCATTATCGTTGCGGATGGTGGCGCTGGACACGCCAAACAGCTTGCTAGCGTCATGCCGCCAACCGGCGCCGCACTTTCGGCATACCGCTCAACAATGGCAGCTAAAAATCGCCTGTTGACGTTCGGTCATACCCTATTATATCGCACATTTAGCACTCTTGTGCAAGGCGAGTGCCAACCAGCCGCTTTTCAATTGTTCTAGCAAATCACGCGCCGCCAACCTGGCTTCATCATCCTTGCGATTATAAACGTCCGGCTTCGAGGCACTTCGCGGACAATACGCGCAGTTTCGTCGATGTCATCATTTATAACAAAGTGATAATACGGCACCTCGAGCGCATGAGCACCTCACGAATTGCACCATTGTGAAGCGTTTCGCTATTCGCGATCAAATTCTCTTGCGAAGCGTAACGTACACTGGAGACGACGACGCCATTCTTTGATAATTTGGCACATATCGCTACCACGCCTGGCGGACAGCTTTTTATATTCATCGACACCTGGCACATCAATATCAGTAACCGCAATTTTACTCAGCATCGTGAATATCCTGAATCTCGCTTGACGCCAGTACCATAAACTGTACCGTGCACAAATTTCGCCTCGACAAAAGCATGATTTTTCCAACAATCTAGTGGCAGTCGCTTCATCAATATAGTTATAATCACACCTTCACGCCCCATATACCTTTATTTTGACGCGCGGCTGGCGAGTCGGTATGAGACAATATCAGCAACCTCGACGACTGCATTAACCGCTGCTTGGTCGTATCCTCGTTCCTGCGCCCGATATACCGACGAGCAACACAATTTTGGTTTGAATACATGAAGCCAGAACCGACTCGCTAGGGTTGATATTCTCTGATAAGCTTTTTCGATCTTTGACATAACATCTCGCTTTATAATAACTCATCCAGCACCGATTGCCAATCAGGAAACCGCGAACTGCCAGCGTGAATATGCCGGCCGGCAAACCCAGCAGCGCCTTTAGTTGTCCGGTCATCAATCAAATATCACCGCTGACTCAGCTGTCGACCGACGAAAATATGACTTTGCGAAAGAAAAATATTTTCACATCGCCGCCAAAATACTCTTCACCCATGCTAACTTATCACCCAGTGCCGTCGGATTTTCCGCATGGTGATGACGACAAGATATATAGATCGTACTTTTCTTCAGAAAGCATCTACCGCCTCATGCGCCCGGCATTGGATCCATCAATGCAAAAACACCCGGAATATTGTCATACTCACCCACTAAACTTCTCGAGCAGCTCCGGCGGAACCTTCGTCAAAGCAGACTCAATCCACCAGCACGCCGTCCATATCGATATAGACAATCGGCTTCTATTTTCGTACATCTTTACCCCTACCAGTGAAGGATGAAAAATCACGATACACAGTACTTCCATCACCAGGTGCACCACCTTTATCTCGTGAACAAAGCCCCTGTTTACGAGCAATTTTCAAGTCGCCAAGTGGAATGTTGTCACTTCATTCCATCTGTTTTGGCAAGCGACGTTTCGTGACAAAGTCGCTGTCAACACCTCTAATAACTACAGCTCTAATTATTTTATGCCCATACGCCTCGCCAATGTTGTTCTGATGCATACCGTCAACAAGCAGTAATCCTTCATGATCATCTTCCTCAATAATAGGCGGGAGCATGACTCGCCCTCCCCATGTTCTTCATCGACAATATCAATTCCACCAGTTACCATATGAAGTGTATCTTCGCCATACGGCAGAACAGTTCCTGTAGTTCTCTGCTTACGCACACCAGAACCAATAACATACCGCTGCGTTACGAAAAAGCGTCAATGCGAACCCTTCAATTGAGATATCGCTACCAGCATAGGGTCGCACATCTTTATCAGCCACGTCGACGTCTGATACAGATTATCAATTAGCCACCCTTGAGACTCAAATCCTCTACACTCGCACTAATCTCTCCTTAGCATTTATTGTAAATGCTCTCGCTAGGAATGTCAACCTTGCCGAAGCGTTTCATACGCTTTTTGCCGCGAGCTTGTTTGGCGAGAAGTTTCTTTTTGCGCTGACATCGCCGCCGTAGAGGTAGCCGGTGACATCTTTGCGGTAAGCGCCGATGTTTTCGCGGGCGATCAAATTTGCCGCCGATTGCTGCCTGCAATGCCACTTCAAAAGCTCTGGCGTGGCACCACGTCTTTGAGTTTTTTTGACGATTTCCGACCCAAGCCTGGCGCTCCGAACGGTGACACATCACGCTCAGCGCATCGACCATCTCGCCCGCCACATAAAAATCCACTCGCACCAAATCTTCCGGCTGGTAGCCCGCCAGCTCATAGTTAAACGAACCGTAGCCGCTAGTTACCGACTTCAATTGATCATAAAAATCAGTCAGCAAATTTGGCCAGCGGCGCTGGTAAACGAAATCAGCGCCCGCTCGTCGATGTAACTAAGGTTTTTCTGCCGGCCGCGCTTGGCAACAATCAGCTGAATCACCGCACCGATGTAGTCCTGCGGCACCACAATCTCACCATCAATCCACGGCTCGCGAACCTCGGTGATCTGCGCTGGATCGGGCAGTTCGCTGGCTGACTTGATGTCCAACTCCTCGCCGTTGGTCAGGCTGACTTGGTAATCAGTGCTCGGATTGCGACGATGAGATCCAGATTATACTGCGCTCCAGCCGCTCACGAATAATATCCATATGGAGTAGCTCGAGGAAACCGATTCGCACACTCATACCCCAACACTGGCGAATTCTCCGGCTCAAACTGCAGCGCTGAATCGCTCAGACTCAACTTTTCAATCGCCTCTTTCAGATTATTGTAATCTTCATTAGACACCGGGAGAAAAGCCCGCGTAGACGAAGGGCTTGACTTTGTAGCCGGGAGGGCTGGATGGTGATATGAGACATATTAGTAAAGCGCATTATAACATTTTTATCCGAAGACGTCGATTACAACATATTTCACAAAAACCACGCTAATTGATATACCGCTCAATACGCTCAATACGCTCAGCTCGCAGAGTTAGCACCTCAGTCAAGCCTTTGCAAATATGCCGCATACTGCTCAACAGTCTGAGGTAACGGTGACGATTGAAAATCATCAAAATCTGTTAGTATTTTAACTTGGTATTTATCATCAACAAAATCTTGCAACAAGAAAAAATCGACTAGTCCCTGAAAATCACCAAACCACCCAAAAAGTCACGATAACGATCAAAAACATTAGCGAGCGGGCTGTCCTTTCGCCTTGATACCAGCGGGCAATACATTCTAAAGTCAGGTCAAACTCGATCACCAATTTTTGCGGTGCCAACCTCTCGCACGATTGATGGTCTGCGTTCCGCCGCGTAGTTCGCTGGGGAAAATAATCCCTGAGCCAATGCGCCAATCAACATTATCTATTGCCATCAAAAACATCTCGTGGTGTCTGCTCAACAATCAACTTATTACGTCTCAAGTTTCAAAAGTAGCCACCATATTATCGCTCGAAACAGGAATCTGACACCGACCATCACTGCTATCAAGTACGCCCCCTGATCCAACATTATCAGCTGACGACCATCAGGCAGCGGTTTAGTCCACAATCCAGCATGATAGCGCTTTTAACGTCGGGCTGTGCTGATCTGGATCTTTGTTGTTAGCGTCTTGACGACAGTCAAACCAAACATCAATCATTAGTGTCGCTCCTTTCTTAGTACTAATTTTGCATATCGCATGCAATATACAAACTTTAAAGTACCAATCCGCCGTAATAACGTCCCCACAGGCCGCCGCTTGAATAAGCTGCTGCTCGCCATAACCGATACACAGCAAAATTGTTACTGCGAGAAAATAACTAGTTTCATCAGTTTGTGTGATGATAGCAGATATTCAAGAGCTTTTAGCTTCCCTAGCTTGGTCTGGTCGGATATTTTTAACCTCATGTCCGCATGCGGTACAATCTCATCTAACCGCTTGAGTTCTCCTGATTTTGCATCTATTACAGCTAGCAGCATTCTGCTGAGCTCTGGCAGTTGGACAAATCTGCCTCAATAGGCACCATCATTATGCGGTCCAAATCGTTTCCATGTATAGCTGCGAATCCAAACCCGCTAAATCCTGCAGCAGGTGCGTCAGTAGTATGATTCGGCGCCGCTGTATGGCAAATCCCAATAGCGATACGTTTTCGTCCCTAGTTCTGATGTTATATCCGGATGTCTCTTCGTCTTGATTGCTTTGATACTGATTTCTAATCTGTCCCGCTGTAGCTTTTATTATTTCGCGTTGCAATACCTATACGTACATAAGCTTGAGTGGTTGGCTTCAAAAGTCCAACAGGTTTCCCAACGAAAGCAGCAAACCGAGATATTACATCACCTCGAATACCGAACGCATACACAAACGTACCAGTCCTCCCGTTTCGTAACATCAATGGTTATAGCACTATCTCAAAAAGAGTTTCCTATATTCGTAGGGAGCATCCGATATTCAGCGCTTTTGGTATAAACCTCCCATGCTCGCCTGGCTGCCAAGAACCCTCCTCACGAATCGATTCAGCGGCTCAATTATATCCCTCTGAAGAATGCTACTGCTATTTCTGACAATCCCATATATTCACACTGTTTTCACCATCAATTGACCAATAAAATACTTCTCCAAGTCGCTATATAACCGCCCTACTGGCATACTTGACATACATCTGCTCTACTTTCATATCAAGACAGGAGACATCGGCTTCACGAAGCAACCCAAGCACCGAAGGGTCGATTTCCTGCAACGCGCTTTCTTTTCAAGCGCAAGTCTATGAACGATTTTTCCAGTCTTCTATATATCTCATTATTTTCTTCCAGACCTGGATATTGACGGACGAGTTCTTCGATGATCTGATATCTGGAACAATCACTGCTGTTATGGCGAATATAAGGGGTAGTTCTGCCACCACATTTCGCCGCTCGCGCTCTTTCTTTACTGTGTCTCTGCTAATTTTTATGCAAGACCTCCGATAAAGCAAGGGCTGCACGATCATGAAGCTGCGGATCTGAGCCTTCAATTGCCGTTGCTTTTCAAATATGCATCAGCACAGCGGCTTTTTAACGTTTTCACTATATCTCATCTGCATCTGGCACATCTATCTCAAAGTCTTTACTAAATCTCGCCAAAACATTTATTTGGATCGAGAAGATAGCATGCGACGAACCCATCTAGCTGCTCATTAAACACACCTTCTCGTTCTCGTCTCAGCTTTCTGATGCGCAATATATCTTGTATAGTTTCTGTTCCTCGCCCTCGTTTCCTCGGCTACTTGCACTGCTCCACCTTCTCCTCATTAACTGTTCTCCTAGGACATACTGTGCTACTCTCTCCCCTCGTCAACCGTTCTCCCTAAAACATACCGGGTCAATATTTCAGCTTCTTTGAATCTCCTGGATTCTTTTTCCCGATGATACGAATCGCCTCGACTCTACTATCTCTGCAGCAATGCATTCAGCTTGTCATCACCCCACCTCATCCGTTAACCTGCGACTGCAACGCTGTTTAAGAACCGCTCTATATCCCCAGGAGTAGCCAGGTTCGCTATAACGTCAAAAATCGCCAGCAGTCTCGCTTCTTTTTCGAGGCCTCCAGCCCTCCTCCGATCTTCGTAATCATCCAAAGATACGCTGAATAGCCCCAGCCATTTGTTCGCCATATCATCCTGTCAGGCTTTTCTTCGCAGTCTTTCTGCAACTTGACTCATATTTTCACCATCAATACAGTTGCTAGAAACCTATCCTTGCGGAGTAGCTTTCAAATCTGAATCAAGAAGCGAATCACCATCAGCGTGCGGCGTCTCTAGTGTCACGTAGCATACGCGGCAGGTTAGGAAATCTATCAATCATCTTAGTTATAATGCTAATATTTCTTTTGCTAAATTGTCAACATTAGTGTGATGATTTACCGCCACCAGCGACAGTCAAACCACTTTTTAAGACAGTTCCGCCAAGCTGTCTCTTTGGCCTCTAGCGCTCGTCGCGCTCGTCTCTCTCGAGATATTTAATCATCTCTCCTGCTCCGCTACCGAAAAATATCTTCCTACTGCCAGCACCTTTTTCTATTAGGACCACATTTTTCTGCAGCCCTACGAACGACACTATAGCCTTCTCCCGTCACGTCGCTAAGTCTGGTTTAGGCTTACCTCTCTGTGCTGCCTGACTGCCAGTCGCTCGCTTTACCAATTGTTCAACCATAGTCACAACTTGCCTGGTTTCATCTTCGGGAAGATATAAACCTCCTATCTTAACTGGATTTAGCTCTGTTGCTTAATGGCGGCATGACATATCGCGTAAGTTATATCATGTCCGCCTTTACGCTGTTGGTGTCCCCTGCAAACTTAGCGACGGAAACATAGCTTTTCTGAATTGGCGCGTGCGCTCTTCGTCTCCTCCACAATCAGCTGAGCATCTTCTCAGTAAAGCAAGTATTGGTAGTCCGTTTCTGCTACGATATGTACCTCTTGTTATTTTTCTGCTTTTCAAGTGCTATGGCAACGTTTCGAATCGTCACTTTGTCTTTTTCTTCTTGTATACCCAGCTCTTCCCCTATCTCACTAATAGTAGCATATCCATCCGGAATCTGAGGCAAATCTAAACTTTAAATAACTTCGTATCAACAGGCTTTATCCAATTTCTGTTACAACCGCCTTTTTAGAGCATTTACCAAATTGGCTGTAAAATCCTTCTTGGTTATAATTCGCGCGCCTTGTTTTGGATTATCCTTTATTACGCTTTCACCCAGCTCCTCTTGGTATAATCCGCCAGCGGGCGTTCCGACTGGTCCTGACGAACGGTTAGAATTTCACCTGCTCGCGCACCCATTCGCCATTAAACACGAATGTAGCATTTGCCATTCCTGGCAGACTAGAATAACTTCGATCAATCCCCAGGCACGGTAACCTGATAGTACGGCTCTTCGCGCATCATATCTGCATTGACACTTCCCGGACGATAGACACCGCCTCAGGGTCGCCAGGATCTATGCCAAAATCATTCATTAGCACAAATAGCAGATTCTTCAACTTCGGCTGTTTGCCTTTTTCTCCATTCCAGTACCGCTGCCTGTCGCTTTCGGAACGGGCGCGCTGTCTGGCGGCACGAATACATCGCTGGCTTGTCCGCCTGCGCAATCACCTGGTCAATTACCGCAAATTGGCTAGCTTTATCCTCCAAATTCCTGAGAATGCCTTCCACATCCCTCCAGCCCAGCGCTGAGCGCCGCGTCCTCATGTGTCTATTGACCTCTCCAGCTGCTGCCACTCAGCACCCGGCTGGGCGTCGTATTCAGCAACCACATAGTCGACCAATCGCTTCAGACAATCGATTCTTAAAAGTTTCTTTCTGAGCGTCTAATTCGCCATTATTGCCACCATCATGATATGTATCCATAGGTCGCAGTTATACTATTTTGTTAATATAATGTCAATAATAAATTGCCACGTTTCTACGCTTATTTTATTAATTATCCCTTAGGATATTGCGACTTTAGCCTATAACCTGCTCAAAAATCTATGAGCCTGATTCTCACCAATAGTCTGAATCAATTCAGCGTAGCCCATCCACCGACCGCGCTTAGCTTTGTCGCGACGATAGTCCTTCTCGTCAGTGATATCACCCTCAACTATCGCATCAACATTATGCCAGGGTAATCCAAGGTGTGTCATCGCTCAAAAAGCTATAATCTGATGAAACATAATTTTCGCTGACTAGTTTATAGCCTCGACGATGAAAAATCCGCGCGCATAACCTCGCGGAGAATATCTGCTAGCGCTCGGCAAAACCGTCAGCCGTACGCATAAAAATCATCATATTCTCACCGAGTTCGGTATGATCGTCCATTTATAAAAGCACTATACGAATCATCATCGACAACTTTTTCATCCAACCACACGCGACGGTCGCGTGCTATCGGAATCACCCGGCAGCTAATTTTTCTATGTAAAATTTTTGAAGTTATTCATTCTGTATCCAATTTCCGCCCCATGCGCTTTGTGTATCTATATACGATGCGCTATTTAATATTTCTTCAAATACTTTACTATTTTGTTTCCAATATTCATTGTAAGAGAATACTGATATGTAACGAAGACATCCGTCTTCGCGTCCAACAGCTAAGCGTGTTACCATTTTAGTATTTTCAGGTCGAGAACCGCAACTTGATGTAATTCTGACAATACCAACTAAACCATTTTGTTCCAAAGTATCGTCCTTGATATCGACAGTCGCTTGACAATTTTTCCAATCCCTTTAATAGTAGAAGAATCTTTTTCGCGTCTCGCGCAACTCTTTGCTATCATAGCCATTTTGCGCACTAATTCATAAGCTTTCATCAGGCGCAGCCGATAACACCAACTGCCCGGATCCTGAGTCACGCCAACACCGCTAATTGACTTATTATCCTTGCCCAGTTTATCGCCGTAACCTTCTAGTTTTACCGTTTTTACATCAACTTTGCCACTGCTTTGGTATTAGAAAACGGGTTTTTCTGAGTTCTTGCTTCAACCAAATTTTACTCTTCAGATAGACTGGCACTTCATGCAGCAAATAATCACATCGAAGTATAAGCGCTTACACTGAAACACACTAAAGCTAAGATTAATTTGAGTATTTTTGTTTTCATTTGTACATTTTAATAATAACACACGTTATTGCTACAGTTCTACATCCGGCAAGTCCTTCAATTTCTGCCATCAAAACAAAAAGCAGGCTGCACCCTGGTACGCGCCGCTATCATTAACTTGATTCCTGTCCTCAAATATTTTTCGCACCAGCGGCGACAAAAACCACCGCTGCCCGCCATATTCAACTTCGCGCTCGCCAACAATTTTGCTACAATTGTTTTATCTTGAGAAAGACAACCTCATCGCCATTTTTGAGACCTTTCCGGTAAAAGCTAAACTTTTTGATTACTGTTTTTAGCTTTGGTGATTTTTGTCAAATTCCGCTTTATTTTCTGCTCTGGAAAGACCACCTGCCCTCAAACGACAGCAACAGCTGCTGTACCAAATCATAATCAAGCGCAAAAGCTCGCACTACCGACTCGATGCTTGGCAAATATTTCGTGCGTAATGTTTCCTTTTCGGAATAGTCAGCCACCTCGATCGCAACAACCGCTTCAAACCAACCACATTGTAGTAGCTGTTCGCTCTTGCTGAAACGCATCCGCTCTGGGTACTGCTTGGTTTGTGTCTTACTGATTTTGATGAGGCCTGACACTGCGGTGGTCATGACGTAGATGATGCCTTTGCTCACTTCTAGCCTCCTATTTGGTCTCTTTCGTGAAGTACTTTTCTTCAACGTCATCAGTATCACCCACCCGCGCTTCACGCGTGGTTTTCAGTTGGTGACGATGTAGCCATTTCACCGGTGTCCAGCGACGGATCGGCAATCATGCCGGACCGAGATGACCAACTCCAGTGCCAGCCCATTAGCACCAGTCGCCATCATGCGAATCGCTTCACCTTTTTGATTTGCCCATCCACCACTCGCACGTACAAAATCACCCTGCGGTAATCATCATAATAACCATCAAAAATCAGCGCCCGCGTCGGGTCGTCTGGCTGGCCAGTCGGTGCCGGAATTGCCCAACAATCGCCTCCAAAACTTGGTCGACGTTCTGCCCCGTTTTAGCAGAAATATGAATACTTTCGCTTTCATCGCAGCCCAGCAGATTCATCACTTGCTTGGGACACGCGCGGCACATCAGCAGCCGGCAAATCAACCTTGTTCAGCACCGACACCGTGAGGTCTTGCTCCATCGCCATGTCAACATTCGCCAGCGTCTGCGCCTGAATCGCCTTGGCTGGCGTCAACCACCAATACCGCGCCCCGCAGGCCTGTAAACCACGCGACACCATAGCTAAAATCAACATGGCCGCGTATCGATAAGGTTTTGAGATCGCAACCGACCGCAACGGTTTCGCAGTGCCGACCTCGCTGGCGCTTTTCTCTTCAGGCCGCTCGGCCGCCAACTGATCCAGCTTACGCTCTTGGCCTCGCTTTGCCGGAAAGGCAGCCTTCAGAGAAAAGACCGCAGCAGTCGGCTCGTACTTCATTCGCACCGGCGCCAACTTAATAGTAATCCCTTTTTCACGCTCCAAGTCCATACTATCCAGCAGCTGCGATTTCATCTCGCGCTTCTCCACCGTCCCTGTCATCTCCATCATCCGGTCAGCCAGCGTCGATTTGCCGTGATCGATATGAGCAATGATGCAAAAATTACGGATACGCTCCACTCTAACGCCTCACTCTGCCGAATAGCAGGCTGTCGTAATTTCGCAACAATCGGATCCGCCTCTTCGCTTAAATACTTTACTTAAAGCTATGTATACCGCAAAACCTCACTACCACAATGACAGTAAACTTCGGGAAAACCGCCATAAAATTCATATCGCGCGACTGCAGCTGTAACATCTGTACTACAAAATAAGTCACCACACCCATAATTGCACTAGCAATCATCATAGTAATAATACTGCGTAGTGTCTTGCGATTAAAAATACCTGTACGTACGCAGACATAGTCAGCAAAATCGCAATCTCACCACTGAGACAATCGATTGCGCCCAAGCCAACCAAACACTCCCCAGCCGAACAGCTGCGTGAAAACTATTGCCAATAAGATATTCAATGATATTGTAGCTATCGAAACATACAGAGGTGTTCGTGTGTCTTGCTGCGCATAGAATGTTCGCGCCATAATATGATAAAGCGTCCGGAAGAATATCGATATCACCAACGCGCGGAGAACACTGGCAGATCGCTGGCTGCCCGCCGTTCTTGATAAACGCCACCACATAACCACGCGCAAAGAAAGTAATCACAGCAATCGGCAAGGCCAACCAGACAATCCAGCGGAAAACCGAGCGCAACTCTTTCTTGAAGAGATCAACTCGCCCTTCCGCCAGCTCGTTCAGTCATCCGCGGAAAAGCCGCATTGCTACTAGCTACGCCAACTAGATTCACTGGCATCAGCTCGCTTTGACGCCTGCTGATAAACACGCATAATTCCGTCGCCCATCCGTGACGCTAGATTAATTTCAACAATTCCATTAAAATAATCAATCCCTTTGATCAATTGAGCGCGGCGGCAGAAGCTCAAGACTTGGCGAAAACCTTTGTTGCGCCAAGAAATCACTGAGCGATAGTCAAAGCTTTACGCCGACCAGACCAATTGAACTAACCACCAGCTGCAAATTGCTCCTAGCACCACGCCAAGCGCCACACCCATAATGCCGCCCTCAAAAATCTCGCCAACCAAAGATATTAATGCTGTTAGTGAAATACTTAGCACCGACGACGATACCTAGATTATAGATTGTCGGTGCCAATGCCAAAAAAGTAAACCGGCCGATTGCTTGCTGCATACTCGACACCACCGTCGCAATCGCAAACAAAAACGGATTGACGGCAATTATACGCATCATACTCACCGCCAAAGCATGCCTCCTTGTTCGCCAAAGCCCGGCCAACAACATATAGCATCCAGCGGGTCGGCAAAGATGATAATTAGCACGCTAGTGATTAACGTCAATACCGCAAAGAGATTCAGCAAGCTTGAACTCAGCTCCCACGCCGATCGCTTATTGCCGCTCGCCAAACGCTGATTAAACACTGGAATAAATGATACGCTCAAAGCGCCCGACACTAGCAGGAAATACATAAAATCCGGCACGGTAAACGCCGCCACATAGGGCATCAGCACCCACCTTATAAGTGTCTAGGTACAGCCATTAATTAAACGATCGCGGTAAATCCCCGCAAGCTTGACAGCATTGTCGATCCAGACAGCAGAATTGCCGCCCACTGTACTGACAATTTGCTATTCGCTTTCGCAACAACCGACCGTACTTCGACTTCCTCGCCCCGCCATAGTTTATGCGTGAGTTTTACTCCTTTGGCAGTACCGCATCTTTCATGTATTTAGCGGCGTCTTCTTCTTCGGAGTTTCTGTTTTTGAGCAAAGCATCCTTGAGCTTTTCAAGCACTGCCCGATTCTTGCTGAGTATTGTCTCGGCACGAGCCGACGCTTCCTTGATTAGCGCCTCGACCTCGTTGTCGATCTCTTGTGCCGTCGCCTCTGAATATGGCCGGTCGTGGTACTTGTCAAAAACCATGCCGCCATTATCCTCGTGGAAGACTTGGTCGCGCAGTTTCGAGCCCATGCCTTGTTCAACCATCATATTGCGGGCAACTTTAGCGGCGTGGCGCAATCACTGCCAGCGCCAGTAGTGATACCATCATCACCGTAAATCAGCTCTCGGCAATCCGCCGCCCAGCGCCCGCGCTAGAATATCCTGAACTCGTAAACATTAGTGTAGCTTCTGTCTTCTGGAGGCAAGAACCACGTCACACCACCTGTACTGCCGCGCGGAATGATAGTGATTTTGTGTACTGGATCGCTATCTGGCAAAACATGACCAACAATGGCATGGCCAGCTTCGTGGATAAGCAGTTAATCCTTTTCGTGGTCGTTCATTACTTTAGCTTTGCACGTTCTGGGCCGATAGCCACTTTTTCAAAAGCTTCGGTCAGGGTCAGTCAGTCGACACTCTTTGAGTTGCGCCGCGCTGCGATGATTGCTGCCTCGTTAGCAATATTCGCCAAATCAGCACCGCTGGAGCCAGCCGTCTTAGCTGCTAATTTATCAAGATCAACCGTGTCGTCAGTCGGCTTATTTTTGAAATGAACTTTCAAAATAGCTTCGCGATCTTTGCGCTCCGGCAAACTAATCGTCACGTGCCGGTCAAAGCGGCCTGGCCTGAGCAGTGCCGATCAAGCACCGTCAGCCCGGTTGGTCGCCGCGATTACAATCACATTGGTGTCTGCTTCAAAACCGTCCATCTCACCAAAAATTTGATTCAGCGTCTGCTCGCGTCTCATCATGACCGCTGCCCATACCGCTCGCTGCGTTTCGAGCTCTGACGGCGTCAATCTCATCGATAAAAACAATCGCCGGCGCGTTTTTCTTAGCCTTCTGGAAAAGGTCGCGCACGCGGCTGGCACCAACACCGACAAACATTTCAACAAACTCTGAACCAGAAATCGAGAAGAAAGGTACATCCGCCTCGCCAGCTACTGCTGCGCTTTAGCATCGTCTTGCCGGTACCTGGATCGCCAACTAGCAGCACGCCTTTCGGGATTTTGGCACCGAGGCTTTGATATTTTTCGGATGCTTGAGAAAGTCAACGACCTCTGTAAATCCTGTTTAGCATTATCATCGCCAGCAATATCGTCAAACACCACCCGCTCTTTATCAAGGCCGTATAGCCTAGCCTTACTTTTACCAAAAACTCATCGCCTGGCTATTCGGCCCTGAGCTTGCCGCATCATAAAAACAAACAGCGCGCCGATCAGCAGCACCGGCAAAACCACCGTCATCAAAGTCAGCATCAAAGAGTTATCAACTGGCGCGCTATCCGGAAACAACCGCACGGCCTTTTTCGTTAAGTATATTGTCTTTCAGTAGCGACGAAACCCCGCCGCCCTAAGTATGTCCGCTTAGATGGCTTATTCTCGCCCTTCATAGTCACCTGAAGGTCACCGCCTGGCCTTCGATCTTGGCTACTTTGCCTTCATTGGCGTCTCGAATTACCTGAGCGATTGGTACTTTCTGGAGCGGCTTAGCTGGCATAAACGCCGCATATAGCGACAAGCCAATCAATACGATAATTGCCCAGAATAAACCGAGCCGAACTTTATTACTCACCTTTTGTTTACGAGGTTTAGGCATTGAAATATGTATCCTTTCGTGGTTTTATAATCAAATTCAGAATATCTCTGTAATTTTGTACTCGCCCACCTTCGCGCGAGTAAGTTCGAGAGGCAATTTCTAATTGCACGCCATCGCCGACATCAATTTTGGCGCCCGGCCGCGCCGTCTTGATAGCCAGCAAAGCCCGCTGAGTACGGCGGCTGAGTCGATGCAGTCCGCCAGTTTGCCCGGCAATATCGCTCGCTAACGGCTCCTAACGCCACGTCATCATCAATTTGCGACAATACGCGAACCACTATCGCGCAGCGTGATCCGCTCAGTTTCGCGTTCAATATCTTTCCGTAAAGCTAGTTGTTCAGCACGCAACTGCAATAATCTTATAACCGTGCGTTGACTAACAACACTTTTTAGTACTTTTCTGACACGATTGCGTTGATAACATACCGCTTGCGTTCGTTGCATCTCTTCAACCCACTCCAAGCGATGCTGCAGCGCATAATCGTACAATTGCGTCTTGGTAAAAGAAATCAGCGGACGTTTAACTCCTGTGCGCGCTAACACAGCCAACCCACGCCATCCCGTACCTCGCTCATCATTGATAGCAATTGTTTCGGCAACATCTTCAGCATGATGCGCCGTAACCAGCACCGCGCCAAACTTCTGCGCCTGTGTTAGCTAAAAAGTCATACCGCTTCTGGCGCGCTAATTTCTTTCGCCAGCATTCGGCCCTAGATTGGCGCCGTCGAAACGAACGGTAAATTATATTTCGCGCCAACGCTGCCACAAACTGTGCATCAGCGCGAAGCCCGCCGCGGATTCCATGTTCGACATGCGCACAATTAGCCGACGATCTGACCGGCTCAGTATATCCATAAGCACACGCTATCCACTACCGCCAGAAACTGCCACTCAGGTACGTCATATTACTTTTTATTATAATCCATCAGGACGCTAGTATTAATTGATACCATATGCAGTAATACATTTATAAATAGCGCGTACTACCAAACGGAATCTTGGTGCGAACCGCCTCGGTGACTGGCGTACTAGCATGCGTGAATAGTCCGAGCGCCGTACCGCTGATTAATCTCGTCAATCGCCCGCGTGGTTTGCCGCTCGCGCGCTAATTCGTCGCCAAACAAACTCAGTTGATCGCTGGTGCTGTTATACAGATTACAACAATGCACGCCTATCTCGCGTATATCGCCAGCCGGTGCCTGGCAGAATAACTCTTCGGCAACACGCGCCAACGCAGCATCGCTAAACATTGGCAGCGGCGCTAACATTTACGCTGCCAGTAATTACCCGCGCGACCCCAGCGTCCATTATTCGACGATAGCTTTGAGTCGCTACCCACGCCCGCCATTCGCACTATAAAATACCGACGCTGCGCGCCGACTTGCGCTGCGAACGCAATTTTTGTCCAACCGCCTCGACTAAATTATGTAATCGAGCGGCTATTTGTTGCCGCGGCATATTGCGCCCTCTAGTACGTATTGGCGGTCGCATGTTTTAATCGTCGCTTATCAAATCATCGGACTTCCCAGCCATCGCAGACGTTGATACCATTTTTCACCATTACTGATGAAAGTAGTATAGGCGCTCTGGCGACGATTCATACATTTGCAGCGGCGTAAAAATACTCAACCGCGTTCAGCCGCTGCTCGTTGTGCCGCGCAATTCCCTGTTAGATCGCGTAAAGTTGCTTAGCTAACACCGTTTGTACATTTTGCGCCGTCACGACATCAAGCCCGTCAGGTTTATGCAAGCCAGCCGCCATCTTGGCCCAAAAACGGTTAGTACTGATACCGATATTGCAACGCATGTACGAGCCTACTCGGTGCGCAACGCTGCTTTTATCTCTTTGCCGATAGTTTCAAACCGCGCGACCGCATCAGATTCAGGCGCTACTGCAAAATCAATTATACCTTCATCAATCGCTCATTACCACCGACGGACTCGTAGCTGTTCATAATCTCGTAGCAGCTGCCGATATACCCAGCGGATACTTCGGCGGATCGCCGTCGAGTGCTACTAGCTCGGGACACAGGCGTTTAGCTTTGGCGGTATTTCATGCCAGCCTTAACACCGTAAGCCTTCGCTTCGTAACTCACGGTGATAACCTGAAGTGTTCTCGACCAAACGATTAACTACCGCCACTGGCCGCCCGCGCAGCAGCGGCTGCGATCTGCCGTTCAATAGTCGCAAAAACAACTATTGAGATCTATATGCATAATCAGCGGTAATGTTTTGACCATGTCCTAAGTTTAAGCCATCTCGAGAAGGATTGCTTTGGCTAGCTGATTCAGCTATCGCTCGCCTCGCGCGTCAATCGCCAAGTCAACCGCTCGCTATCGAATTCCAGCCGATAATCAGCTTGCCCGTCCGTCACATCAAAAATATGCATCGTTCGCCGTCCTTTAGCTACTGGATGCCGCAAACCTAGCTCGCTTACTTCAACCTCACGCCCATTCGGACGCTCTAAACCGCCGCGGCACGCACAATTCTAAACCGCTGCCAAACGTCGCAATAACTTCTACTCGTTCATTCAATTCTAGCTCATCGTTCACGGCAAAATTATAGCACAGAATAGCAAACCGCCCTTGGCACAGAAGGGCGGCTCGCTAGAGAAGTATGGGAAACGTTTTCCAAAAGCATATTATCCGCCAGCTTCATTAAATTATCCTAAAAAGCCTAGCTTGCCACCGATTACTGTTATCTGCTACAATCTACAGTGCTTTACTCTTTGCGGCACTGTAGCTCAGTTGGTTAGAGCGTAGGGACCCATAAGCCTAAGGTCACTGGTTCTGATCCCAGTCAGTGCTACTGAAGAAAGCTCCCGCCTTTGCCGCGGGATTTTTCTTGCGCTTAAACCGCCGCTAAAACGCAAAATCTTCAACTCCAGCAGATCATTACGGCGATTAATAAATTCTCGCAGTTCTACCGTTGTACGCGGCCGATTCCAGGTAGCATTCTCGTTATGTAATGAGTTATTTGATCTGGTGACTTCCATTTTATTTTTCCTTTTTGTATAGTTACATTCTATACTTTTAGTATAACACAACTTGCCAGCAATAGCTTTTGCAAAATCTTTTGACTTCACCAGACCGCTTATGGTATAAATAATATAGGATTATCAAGACAAACATGAATACTCTCATCGCTGTTAGCATCATCGCCCTGGCAGGACTTATCCACGCCAGCTTTCAGTTAGCCGTTGTATGGCTACACATCTCGTCGGGGCACGCCTTAGGACGCAACTGGCTGCTCGGCGCACGTTACGGCTGCTATTCAGCTTTGTAGCTGGCGCCTTCACTATGACGCTTTATGTGTTAGTTTCGCTAGCTATGCTATCGGTGTATTCGCGCTGCACAGTAATTTGTTGTGGATCACTTTGACTGCCGGTCTGATGATCGTTGGCTTGGCAGTTATCCTTTTTTACTATCGTAAAACCGAAGGTACCGAATTGTGGATTTCACGCAGTTTTGCCCGATTCTTGCGTAAACGCACCGCCAAAGCCAGCCTTGCCGCCGAAGCGTTTAGTCTAGGATTGACCATGTTGTCGCGGAACTACTATTTACTATCGTGCCAATCATTACCGCAGCCTGCGCTATCATCGGGCTGCCGCCGATTTGGCAAATCGTTGGCGCAGCAGGTTATACGCTAGCTGCTTCGCTCGGGCTGCTCATCGTTGCCCTATTGATTGGCAGCGGGCGCCAACTGAGCCGCATCCAGCGCTGGCGCGAACAAAACAAATACTTTTTACAATTCGCTGCCGGTCTGGGTTTGATTATCCTCGGCTTTTATATATATGTAATACTGTTTCCGACTTAATCATTCAGGTGAATGCTGTATGAAAGTTACCGTTTTCAAACGAGGCAAACGCCCGCCAGAAGATTTCGATGCCAAAAAGCTGCGCGCTAGCCTGTACGCCGCCTGCCTTAGTGCCAAAAGCGCCCGGAAAGGGTTAGCTAATTTTAGCTGACTGCTGCTCGCGAGTCGAAGCTTGGAGCGGCCAAAATCAGATATCACCACCGATATTCTGCGCGCAAGCTGGACGATTTCTAGAACATAATCATCCTGACGCAGCATATTTATATAAACACCACAAAAAAATGATGTAGGAGACATGAATGGCGAAGAGACACAATAAATTTGATTACGATTTAATAGTTATCGGTAGCGGAGCTGGCGGATCAGCCGTCGCCACTCATCGCCGCTCGCAATGGCGCGCGTAGCGATTATCGAGGAAGATACCTTGGCGGCGATTCGCCCAACTGGAGCGATGTACCAACCAACGCCTTATTACACGTCGCACACCTCTGCGATCAGCACGCCATGGCGCCAAGTTCTGGCTTTACGCTCTCAACGTTTGGCTACAATTATCCGAGTATTCGCGCCTGGAAGACCTCGCCGTCAAGCGAACTGGGGCTGCCGGTAATCGCAAATTTTACGAAAACCAAGGCATTACTACCTATACTGGACATGCCCACTTTCTGTCGCCCAATGAAATTTTCCGTTCGTCTGCAAGCACATCAGCGCCGAAAGATTCCTGGTCGCTACGGGTTCGCACTGCAGCACCAGAAGTGCCAGATTAGACGAAATCCATTTTTGACAGCACGCACCATTTTAGAGTCGATGCGTCCACCAAAGAGTCTTTACATCATAGGTGCTGGCAGCGTTGGTGTCGAGATCGCGCAACTGATGGCTACTTTTGGTACTAGGGTTTATTTGACTGATATCGCTGCCCGCATTTTACCAAAAGAAGACGAAGAAGTTGGCGAGCTGCCAGAAGCCTACCTCAAGAAGCATAAAGGCATTACGTCATTGACGCAAACACGAACGGTCGCAGCAGTCAAAGACGGACCTGGCTACCGCGTATCATTCCTGCGCGGCGGTGTCGAAAAGTCGGTACGCGTCGAGGATATTTTGGTGGCGACTGGACGTCGGCCAAACCTTGATTTAGGACTAGAGAACGCCAGCGTCCAATACGACCCAACCGGCATCCATGTTAACGAATATTTACAGACGAGCGCACGCCACATTTATGCAGCTGGAGATATTATTGGCAACTCTGAGCACACGCATACGCACTCGCTAGAATCGCGGATTGCTGCTCATAACCTTTTTCAAAGAATCAAATCGCGCCAGATTATACTGCTACACCGCGGACAACTTTCACCTTCTGAGGTATCGTCTGTCGGCCCAACTGAAGACGATTGTATCAAACGCGACCTCAAAATCAACAAGCCATGGCACCGCTATCAATCATCGGCCGCCCAAATACCAGCGATTTCGAGACGGCTTCGTCAAACTAGTATGCGACAAGAAAGGCGTTATAGGCTGGCGGTACTATTGTCGCGCCGAATGCCAGCGATAGTATCCACGAAATTGCCCTAGCTGTGCGGCACGGCCTAACTGCCAAAGACTTAGCAGACACGCCACACGCCTCTTGAGCTGGAGTGAAGCTATTCGGGTCGCTGCTAGCAAATTAGCTTAAACCAGTCAGTTAATCAAGAAAAGCTCAACCAGTGTTGCTTTTTCTCAGTAGCGGGGGCTGGATTTGAACCGAGCGACCCTCTGGTTATGAGCCAAGCGAGCTGACCAGGTTGCTCACCCGCGATAGCCGGGTACTATTATACATTACGTATCACTTCTGCAAGCGCGAAGCAGCAGTTTTGCCAGTCAGAAAATCAATCCATTGTTGGAAGTTTGACTTCAGTACGGCAGGTGTATTGTTGCGTGGAGCTGTTTTAATATCGATGAGTTATCGTCCTGACCTGTCGAGAGATTTCACTGCAGCGCTATTCTTCGGCAGTATTAGCTGCTTCGCCAGGATCTGCCAGACCTAACTTACTGCGCGCTTCAGCTCTTTATATTCATCGCCTCATAATAATTTTTGTTCGTATTTCAGCGTCTCTACTCTCAGCTGCGCCAGCCGTAATTGTTGTTTTCTTCGTCGAGTCGCTCGTTGGGCGCTAAAGTTCGTCTGGATCGTCGACATTGTACCCATCACCCAGCTAACCGCAAGATAATCGCCAACAACAGCACCAATCCGTTAAAGTTCGCATACTGAACCAGATATAACGCAGTTGTTGCGTAATCTTTCAGCAAGTTTCATCTACCAACCATTATAAACCATGAGCGGTAATCGAGATAGCGAGATAAAACTACTCTGTTACTGGCGGCGGCGAGAGATAGCGTATACGCCAGCAGCACCGCCTAGCACCAGCACGCCAGCGCCGATAATATAACCGTATAGGCTATCGCCAGTTTCAGATAAGCGTCCGCCGTTAGCGGTAGCCTTGCTATTCTTCGCTGGAGCTCCAGGTTGATTACTACCATTAGCTGGCGTAGTACTCTCCGACCGCTCATAAATTATAACCGGATCGTCGATAACGCCGTTAGCGGTTTTATCCATGTCGCCAAAGCCGCCATCGGTAATTGAGTACTCAACAATAGTGCGTTTGCCATCGGCTGATGTTTTGAATGTGACTTTCTCGGTAATATCGGTAGCATTAGCGCCATTAATACTGTACTTGATTACTTTTAGGCGATTAACTTTGTAGATACGCGATAATTCGAGAGTACTTTGGTAGTATACCCAACCGCCGGCTGCGCGTGCCCGTCACAGTTGATTGTAAACTCGCTGAGCCCCCGCATCTGATAGCCAGTCGGAATATTTTTCGTCTGCCCTACCGCGGTAGCGTTTTTAATGTTGTAGCATTTATCGCCCTGAGGTAGACAGCGTAATATTGGTATTGTCTGCTTTGGCGAATTGTTTGCTTATTGACAAAGGTTTGGACAACACTCGCATCTAGGGCGCGCCTGAAGGCTTGTCTTAACAGCTTTGATCCTGTACTTTATCGACTAGTGTTCGCGCATGCTATAGACTGAGCAGTTTTCGCTTTCAGCATCGGCAACAGCTGCCGCGCGGCTGCCTGCGCGTCAGCTTTCTTTCTTCTGAGCGGCAGTAACTGCCGAATTGAGCCGTCTGTATCGCGGGAACTAATGTCAGCTGGCGTCGAGACAGCAGCGGCCTCAACATTCTTGGCATGCTGCAAAGCAGATTTGACTGTAGGATCGTTTCGGATATCGCTGGCTGCGCTTCCGCCCGAGCAATCACGTCGCGCAAAGTAGTCTTGTCTGGCCGCAAGGCATCGAGAGCCGCTTGCAACTCTGGACGCCGCCGTTTGCAGGCGCATTACTGATGCCGGAAGCGTCGTTGTAGACTTGTTTAGCCTGCTTAATTTTCTAGCCTTTTTAGCGCATTGACGGTGTCAGCACTCATACTGGTCGTATCGACAGCCTCAGCTTTAGCAATAAGTGTGCGTGTTTGTTTAGTATTGCTGAGCTGCTGCGATACAGCATCAAGCCGCACCTGCAGAGCAGATTTAACCGACGCGTCCCTGGACAGCGTCAACGAGAGTTTGAGCCGCCGTTATCGACTGCGCTGTTTTAGCGCCTTCGCTGCCGCAACCGCATTGGCAGCAGCTGTTTGAGCATCAGTTTTCTTCTTTAGCAGCATCAATTGCCGACTTCAAATTATTGACAGCTGTGTTAACTTCTGCTGGCGTTGATTAGCCGCAGCATAAACATTTTTAGCATGTTGCAGGGCAGTTTTAACCGCCGAATCGTTCTTGATATAAACTGGCTCTTTTGTCAGCATCCGCTATAGCTTTTGGCTAGGCCGTCTTATCAGTTTTGAGGTTATCAAGAGCTGATTGCAATTTGGTTTTGGCTTCAGCTGAGCTGCATGCCAAAGTTGATCTTCTGGTCGTTATTGACTGCTTTTAGCGCAGCATTGCGGTATTCAAAGCAGCAACAGTCTCGGCCGCTAGACCATCCGTCGGCGTGTTCTTCGCCTCTGTCAATCAATTCCCTCGATAAGGCTCGTCCGCGCATCGGTAATTTCGTTTGACGGACGTTGAGCTCATCTTGCATCGCTGATTTCTTGTCTGTATCCTGAACGTGCGCCAAAGTGCGCCTCTGCAGCGCGAATATCAGCAGGCGACTTACTGTTTTTGCCTTATCAACCGCTGTCCGTGCGGCCGCTTGAGCTGCCGTTTCTTTGGCTATTGCAGCGTCGGGCGCTTGCTTGAGGTCGTTTGTCGCTTGGCTAATTTCGGCAGGTGTCGGATTTGGTTTGTAACAACGTTTTTCCGCAGCTGACAGCGCACTGGCTACCGCCGCATCTGTCTTGATATAATCTGCAAGAGTTATTTCGCGCGATCAATTTGCGCTTGAGCTGAGCTTTATCAGCTTTTGGCAGCGTTGCAGGGCACTGTTAGCTGACCGTTGAATTGGGCGGTAGCAGCGCCAACTGTAACATTCTTGGTCCCGAGTTGCCGACAACTCATGAGCATTATTATCAGTAAATTGGCGAGACAATTTTGACACGACCAGCCCCATCATTAGCCAAATCAGCGCTGTTGGTTATAGCAACAGCCGTACCCGATATATCTTTGAGCGGCGATGTAAACGGCGTTGTATTTGTACTCATACGGACACGCTGATTAGAAACGTCAAGCTTTAGTTAATTTGTTGGCGGCTCTGCAAACGACATATCGCTAATATTACTGCGATCTCGCTTGCAGCGACGTTAATTGCGTCATCGCGCCAATACTATTCAGATCGTTATCGGTTAACGAGGTTAACGATACTTGGAGAGTCGTTACTTTAGTAAGTTGCCTTAGAACTTCGCTATGCACTAGCTGTGGTGTACCATTATCAGCACCAGACAGTTGCAATGTCGTCAAGGTGCCTGCACCTGGCAAAATCAGAAATATCAAACGCTGTCGATCTACTATCGACACTTACTTCGTGTCAAAATGCGTCAGATTAGCTGCGGCGGCTTGGTCGAAGCAATCGGATTACCAGACGCTAGTACGCTTGTTAGCCAAATGCGCCAACGGTTCGATCGATGCGACTTTTGTTATTTGTCATTGTCAACTTCGGTCAATTTTACTAACGCATGACAAAGGGCGCCAAATCAGCAACTTCGTTATTGTCGATCTTCAGCTCTTGCAAATTAGTTGCCTCTCGAGGCCTGTTGATTTTTGACTTGACACCGCCGTCTCACGGTAAGTTGCGTCAATTGAGCTAGTCTCGTCCACCGTGATATCCTGAGTGCTCGGACGATTGCTATCAAGCGTTTTATTGATAGCTGCCTTGAGGCCAGCATCAGGAATATTGACAGTTACTGGAGGTGCGGCGGAGTCTGCCCGCCCGTCGCATCCATCGTAGCATTAACCAGAGCACCAGCATTTACCGGCACGCCAGCTTTAACAGTTTTTGCCTGTTGGTCAATCGCTCTGCGCTACGTCGCTAGATAACGGTTTACCCTTGTTGATAGCATGGCTACCTGGTTTGAGATTGTAATTGCTCTTTTTGGTAATCGTTATTATTTGCCTGCTTTTCACGAAATACTGATTATTTGCTCGCGAGCCAAAAAGTATCGCGAATGCGCATCGCGGCCGTTAATCGAGTGACAATTCTTGGATTATTCGCGATATCAGAAGCTCTGCTTATAACTGTATCAGTTTTTGAAGGAAGCTGTTTAAAATCCCACACCGACAAATCTATATCGTCTGACTCGTTACGGTAATATACGTTATGATCAAACCCTTTAAGCATATCGTTGGCATCGACATATGGTCTATTTTGATCGTTCTGAGTCTCGACACGCAGTGAATATGCGCGCTGGATAATTACTACCAGAAAGATCCTCTGCTCGAGCTAACGGCCGTGAAGATAATGTTGTTATACAATTCAACGCCCGAAGTATTCTCACTCTAGACCCAGTCCCCTGCGACCAGCTTTCGTTAGCTACGCAGGACCCGCCTTCAATAATTGCATCCGTCAACACGACTGTCTTCAAATACGTATATTGGCCGATAAGTGCGAGATATGGTATTGTTATACACCTTAACATCATCGCTGCCGGCTACACGGAATACCCGTACCGGAACTTGATTATATTAGAGGCAATTATACCATTACCAGAAACCTCATACATGATAGCAAGCGGAGAATTAGTAAAGAAGTTGCCAACGATTTTCGTTTCTACGCAACCTTCATCGCACCAAAAGCCAATCATACCTTCGCTATTGGCGTTGCAGCAGTAGAATACGCTTTAGTGTCGCGAGAATAATCAACAATATTATTGCGGAATGTAAAGTTTCGCGTATGCGTAACTTTGATATCGGCCATCGTACAATAAGCTCCGCAGCCAATCGTCAAGAAACCTTCCGCGTTGTTGCCATATAATTCACCGTTAGTAAATACTGTGTTGTGAGATTGTTAGTTCCCAACTCCCGAGCCGCCATTATCTATCGCCTTTACACCGCGCGCGCGTCGACGATTCTGCTTTTATTAAAGAACAGGCTCTTTGGCTTTGCACTTTGGGTGACAATCATATCTTGAACCAGCGAGCCAGATCCATTAATACTCACCGCAGTTGGGCCGAATAAACCCTCTTTCAGCGGCAGGATCGTGACGATCCTGAAAACCCCAAACCTGAACAGGCGAATACTGAGCAACGTTAATGCCTTTCACGGAAACGTTTTTGCCAGTACTAGTGAAAGCTCGCGCCCGCTCTGATATCTCGGTTACGCCGCTAGCTGGATTCTTGCCAATATAATAAGATATCGCATCTTGCTGGCCAATATTATAGCCGTCTGCATTATTGTTAGGGGTTTTGAGCGTGTAGGAGTGTTGTCTTCGACATAAAAAGTATTACTCACCAGGCGTTACTTCTGCTTTGGTTTTAACCTGCTTTAGCGGCTCATCGTTAATGAAAAACTCTGCTCTGGGTAGGCCGCGACACCTTCAACGCTTGGATTGGCATTTGTAGCAAACATGACAGAAGTTGTGATAATTCCAGTTGTTTTTCATATGCCATTTTCACTCAGTCCATGAATTTGCGACATCACTGCCCTTTAGCCAAAACTTCTGCCCCGGCGCCGCTTGAATAGTCACATTATCGCCGAGATGAAAAATGCGGTTCACGATAAATACCCGACTTCGCGACTACCGTGCCGCCATTACTACACGAGCTGAGAGCTTTCTTGAATGTAGCGTACGGCGAACCCTCGGAACCATTACCTGAGGTGTCGTTGCCATTCGGCGCTACCCACGCGACATTACTCGTTGGGACGGTGCAATTGGTTTTAATAAAAGAGTACTTTTTGTTGAGCTGCGACGCCTGAGCTCGCGGCACAATTCTACCAGCAAAACTCAATATCGCAATGAATACGGTTATTCCAACGCCAATACGGCGATATTTATATTTGATATTTTTCCTGTGTATTCTCACCCCTACCTCACTTGGGTTATATACTTGACATAGTAACATAAGCAATCGAGCCAGTCAACAAATACCCATCTGTACGTCGCAATGATTTTTACGTTATAATATCAGCAATGGGGGCGTAGCTCAGAGGTTAGAGCAGCGGGCTCATAACCTGTTGGTCGTTGGTCTGATCCCCAAACCGCCCCCTACCACCATAATCAACCACAGAGATCAAAAAACCTCCTTAGGGTAATCGGGAGGGTAATTTTTGTGCACCTGTTTGTTTACATATCTAGATTAGCAAACTTACTATCTGAAACGCAAGCGATTTTACCACTACAAAACCCTCAGCTGACAAGCCGAGGGTTTTAAAAACAGCAAAATTTATTTCTTCTTAGAAACTGTCAGAAAGCTTTTCATTGCGCGGGTTTTCTTTTTAACGATGCGGTCCTCTTGCAAGTCGCACGGCTCGCCTTTTTCGTTTTTCTACCTTAGTGAGAAAAAGTAGATGGTTTTGCGGTTTGCCGTCATGAAGTGTAACTCAGTTTTATGTAGATAATAAGTGACGCCCTTTGAATTCGTGTGTTTGTAAGTCATTGTTTTATACCTCCTATTAGTATTGCTTTACATCTGTTAGCTTATCGTAACCTGCATTGAGTGTCAACACTTTGCACCCCTAGCTGTACCAGTCAGCAGCTCGATATTTATAGCGCAATAATAGTGTAATATTACAAGACTAATCAAACGCAGTACTATAACTACCAAAATCACTACCGCCAAAACTATCGACCAGCCAGCAAAATCAGGCGTCCAAAGCGGCGACGTATATTCGTGGCGGTATAGTTCAGTGCATGGGCAGTACCCCGGGTCTTTCGAGTTTGTCAGAGGTGGGATATTTTGATAATTCGTTAACAAAGCATTGAATATAAGCCATCGACCAGCCGCTATATTGCGGATGGCAAACCGCTTCAGCCTGAGCATGAACTTTACGTTCTCAGACGACGCCGCCGAAGTTTCTTTGATAGCCGCTTGCGAGTCGCGCTCATACTGATGCTGCAGATAAATCACGCCGCTGCTGGCATTCATATGCGTGGTTGAGTAACGCTGCAAATCTTGCAGACGATTAAATATTTGTGTTTCGTTGCCTGATTTGTCAGCTGTCGCCACAGCACTGCGGCGCTGTATCATGCCAACATTAATACGCAAAAAAGTTGCTGCCACAAAACACACCAGCACAAACAAAATCAATAGCTGCCAGGTCTTGACTCGCTCAAGACGCCGAAGATTTCGCCTCGCCGCGCGTTTATCGGCCATTATTCCCGCCCTTCATTACTTAATAGTATACCACGAGCAGCTTGATTGCTAGTAGAAGTATGAATATTTATTTCCGGCATTGGTGGCGTCGCTATCGGACCGTTAGCTGAATTAGCTCATGACGCCGGACATAGCGTACAAGGCTCTGACGCGCATTCCAGTCTCAGAAACTAGCGAATTAACGCAGCGCGGCATTGTCGCTCACCACGACCAGTCTGGCGATTACTAGAATACGCGCCAGACAGCGCCGTATCGACTCGGCCTCGTTTGACACCGCCGCCTTGCCCGCCGACCACCCAGAACCGAGAGCGCAAAATTAGGCATTTACACAGCCAAGCGCGACGAGTTGCTGCGCACATTAGATGAGCGAGAAAACCTCAAGATGATCGCTATGCTGCTGGCACTCACGGCAAAACAACAACTACCGGTGGTGATGATTTGGCGTTGCGCCAACTCGGCGTCCCAATCAGTTATTCAATTGGCACCACTACTCAGTTTTGGGCCGAGCGGGCACCACGCGCCGAACAGCGAGTATTTTTATATATGAGTGCGATGAATTCGATCGCAACTTTTTGCATTTCAGCCCATACCTTTCGCTGATTACTTCATCGATTACGATCATCCAGATACATACCCAACTCAAAGCCGCTTTATACCAGAGCTTTTCAACAAATTTCTCGGACAAAGAGCTGAACTATCTATTCTCTGGAAGAAGGACACTTTACCGGTTTAGACCAGTTAATAAATCTGGGTGCCCAAAGACGAGGAAGAAAGTTTTTCGCATTCCAGGCTGGCATAATCGAGCTTTCAACGCCACGCTGGTTGCCAAAGCCTGCGAGCGGCTAAAGCCGGGTAATCCTGATATCGTGAAGGCTGCTGTCGAGAATTTTCCTGGTACGCAGCGGCGGTTTGAACGCTGGCGCCTCGGACTGTACCCGATTATGGCGCCACCATCCAGCCGAAAATATACGCCACGCTGCAAATGGCGCATGAGATATCCCGTGAAGTAACTCTTGTTTACCAGCCGCACCCAAAATGTCCGCCAGCACGAAATTCAATCAATGTACACAAATGAAAGTTTTTGCCATGCTGACAGCGTATATTGGCTGCCGACATATTTGACGCGCGAGAATCCGGATTTACCGATACGCCTGCAGACTAACCAAAAACCTTACCCGCCCCGAAGTACATGTTGCCAGCCTCAACGATGATTTGTGGAAGTCTATCATGCTTGACCTGCAACCAGGCAAACTAGTCCTCTGCATGGGCGCTGGCACCATCGACGAGTGGCTGCGGCAGCATCTGAAGATTTAGAGGTTATCGATTATCGCCGCTGCCATGTCAGTTGGCTGCGCTGCTGGCGACTGGCTGGCTTTTCGATTATTGCCGCGCCACCTCTTCCAGAGCTAGAGCCGAGCAAATGCGCCGCCGAATTGACATACCACAGCACATCACCCAGTTCTTTTGATAATTTCCGCGCGATCATCGGCAGTTAGTTTGCCCCTGCTTGTCGCGGATTAGCTTTTTGAACTTTTCCATCACCTCGCCCGACTCGCCAGCCAAGACCCTAGTATTTGCGCCATCAAATCAGCGCTGATAGTCGCCGTAGGCGTGATCGCTCGTCAGCGTTGAAATAGCTTTATGCGAATAATCTTGAAAAATTCATGTTCCTCCTGCATTATTGTTTGTATTATAACAATACTGCTATTTGTGCTATTCAGCGTGATTCTGACTATCCGGCTGGCCGTATCTATCTAAAGAGTACAACTAGTCTCACCCATTTCCTTTTGAAACCCTGAGCATGATTTATGACTTTTCACTAGTAAACTCTGGCTCTGTAAGACCTTCAGTGTTTTATCATAATGTTTGCGACACCCTATAGTCTTTTTCCTGTCGCTCATCAGTGCTGCTGTACGCAAAGGGCATCAAACTGCTCCCCGAGCACGACCGCGAACCGAGCCTGTTAGCGACGCCCGTTACATTTTCACCCTCCTGAATCTTTACTCATCCGAATCGCTTTCAACAGTTTGCCATAACATCCTCCCTTTCCATTACCAGCAAATCATATCCTACCGCTGCACCAACATCAGTTCTGATACAAAATGGTTGATTTTTGTATCAATTTTATAATTTCATGCTATATTACAGATATGGATTTTTCGATTATTGGCTTGTCTATTCGTGACAAACGCGTATATGAGGCGCTGCTGGCAATTCCTAATAGTTCGCTGCGAGCCATCGCAGAAACAACGAATATTAACCGCGGCAGCGTCTATGAATCTATCAAAAGCCTGCGCGCAGCCGGACTTGTCAACAGCGTCACTCAGGGCAAACAGCTGCGCTACCGCGCCGAAGATCCAGCTGTCTTGGCAGAAATTTTACGCGAGAAGCAGCAAGCTTTACAGGTAGCCAACCAGCAGCTTGATCAATAGTGTCCGCCTGCGAACCGCAAACAAAATCGCCGAAACCCGGCATATGGCGGCATTTTACGAGGGCGACGAAGGTTTGGCAAATATTTTGCGCGATATATTGAGCACTATGCCGCCTGCAAAAGATTAACTTGTACCGCGTAATCTCTTCGCCGCGCGTCGAGCCGCCATTCGTACAACAACTTTCCGAATTTTAGCCGCGAACGCGCCAAACGAAATCTACGGGTACGCGTCTTGCGCTACGCCAAGCCCCTGCGCGCGACAACAGGCTTAGCGGATAGCCGCTACTTAGCCGGACCAAAACTAGATGATGGCTGCTACAATATTGTATGCCAGTAAAATGGCTATTATTACTCTGGACAAATATAACTCTCTGCACGGAGTAATCATCGACAACGCCAGCCTAGCCTCGGTGCAAACGCGCCTATTTGACATTGCTTGGCAGAGCGCTAGCGAGGGCTAACCCGCTTCCACTGGTACGATAACACAGCATCAACGCGTAGCCCTCACAAAATTAATCGCCTTACCCTCGTTCAGCCATCGCTGTTCATATGTCGTCATGATTTTGTACTCGTCGTCCAGGAATGATTCGTGCAGGTCGAAGCTTAGCTCTGTCATTTGCCATTTTCTGCCACCACTGCTCCAAACTCCAGCAGAAAAAGTCGCGGTCGTCGTGCTTGAAAAAGCAGCTCGTCGCCAGGTTGCACATAGTTGCGCATAACGGCGCAAAATACGGATGCGTCAACCGCCGCCCGGCAGCCCGCTTTCTTTTCGAAACGGATCGGAAAAAGTCACCCAAATATTTTCACTAACGTTGACAAAGCGAACAAATCGCTAATTTGGTCGGCGCGCCCCGATGAAATAGATATTTTTAAAGCCTCGCTCTAGCGCGATGTAAGCGCCTTTTTGCAAACGGTCAGCCTTAACATCAATCGCCGCAAACAGCTTATCTGGACAACGCGCGCCAATTCGACACTCAAACAAACCAGTACCAGCACCAATCTCCAGCCTGGAGACGCTCGGCTGGCGCTGCTGGTAAAAAGTCGCGCCATTCGTCAAACTCAAAGCAATTCTCGGCGTTATGAAACTTGGCAAATTTGTATTTTTGCGCTTGCGAACAATAACAAAATCGTCAGGATTGAGCAGTTCGCTCACTGGTTTGAAGCCTCTCCGCTTGGTGCTGTTCCCGATGAACGTTCATTAAAGACTTGAATTGAACTATCTGATAGCGCCTCGCCACCAAAACTGGTCGATGCAGCCGCACGTTTGGCGTGTTTGTCGTATACATTTTTAAAATCTTTGACAGTTTTTGATCAATCTCCCTGCGCCGAGAAACCTTTTTCAGTTTCTTCGCTAGCGCCAGCTCTGCTTCTGCACAGAGCTAAAACCTGGACGGCTCAAATCGACTTGTGCTGCACCGCTGGTGTTATACATCTCTAAAGCTACCGCCACCATGACGAGCGATATTATAATTACACAGACCAGCATAGCCGCAAAGCCGCACCGCTGGCAAATATGATCAGCCCGCTTTTTCAGGCGAGCACGAGCGTGAAGTCTAGTCATTACTACCTCCTTGACTACTCAAACCCGTTTTTGACAAATCTCATTTGTCGATTTGTGAGCTATATTGTGTAATTAGCTTTTTCGAGTTCGACTCACTGCTTTTCGTACATCACCGCGATAATAACGCGCTCGTTCAATATCCATATAAAAGTCTGCTGGCTTATCTTGGCAATCCGTCTGGGCTATATGCGACATTATCTGCTCGTAACGCTGATAAGAGTTGCGAAATTGTCCGATTTGATGGTCGAAATCGACGGTTGTCTTGGTTAAGTCGATGCCGTTGAGCTTATTGAGAGCAATACGGCTATTCATCGGCGCCATCAGTTTGGTAGAAATTGCATCATATTCGCGGCCGAGGTTGATGCGCACCAAAGCGTCGTTAGCACGAATACGCTCTAAAAACAGTTTTAGTCGTCGCACATTACTGCGTCACTAAATTGCTCGCCGCTCGGTCAATAGAGTCATAGTTGGACCTTCGGCGCTAACCGTTGGAGCACAAGCGACATAGACTAACGCACACAATATAATAAGGCTTCTTTTCATTACGTATTATTATGGCGAAATATTCCCAGACGGTCAAGTCTCACATATTAGACTGCTAATTTATAACCCGCAAGTCACCCACACCAGCCTGACGCTAATTTACATCTTTGATACTAAAAGCAAACTTACCGGCGACAAGCGCAATATCCGGTTTTGCCAAACTCGTCTCGCTAGCGCCTCGAAATTTAGCTTGTTTATCGCTGCCAAATTTTTGCACCAGATTATAATACCATTCAAACGTGCAAAAATATGGCGGCTCTTTTGGCGGTTTGCTTTTGGAATGAAAATTTGTCGGCGTACAGTAGCAGCCGCTCCTCGGGCGTGTGTCAGCGGTATAGTCGGCTGGCGGAATGGACGAGTTTTGCTGGTTGATTACATCCTGCTTTTACCGTCACGCCTGCAGCAGTGATGCGAAGCAAAACCGCCATCTGTTCAGGAAAACCTTCATTTCGCAGAATCTCACCAATCACGCCGGTGGCGAACGCCGCTCGACCCGATTTGCTATTTTCCAGAACATCGACGCGCCGATATCGCGAAGCATGCAGGCAACGTGCAGCAAATCATGGTCGATTTGCGAGTTCGACAGCATCTACAAAAGCTGCGCCGCAATCGCGTCAACCACTTGGCAATGAGTGTAAATCAACGCAAAATCAGCATCAGTTTTAGTGTATTTTTGTGCAAACTTTTAATCTGAAAATTGGTTGGCAGCTTTGTTTTATCTCACATAATATTTCGCAAGATCTACTTTATCAAATTTTCAACTCCGCAAGTTTCTCAATATTTATGCCGATATCCTGTATAAATCAGAGGTGCTTTTTCGTTATCAAATCGCTCTCAGTAAAGCCAAGCAGCGCTGCTGTTTTTACCACTTCTCGCTACGCTGTTCGCTTCTGTTTCGACATATGGCTTAACTTAGCCAGCGGTCAATGATATACCTGAGCACCGTCGAGGTCGTATTCTTGGCGTTTGTTTTCTTGATAACGCGCGCGGTTTAATGCCAATTTTTGCTAATATTTCAGTGTCGTTTCCATACTCGACACTTCAACTTCCCACTCGTGAGTACCGTCAATGGTGTGCAGCGGTTGTTCTTTGACGGTCAAAGTCGCCTGTTTCCATCAGAGCGCAACCGCACCCAGCGATCTGGCACCGCTGACATCGTATCAAAGTACGTCAACGGCAAAAATTGTACTCACCGACTTCCTTAGCGCCGAGATTTGTCAACCTTTTCATGATATCAGCGGATCGACATCATATATTTTTGCTCGTATTCTATGTTTGACATGAAAATCCTTTCACTACTTTTTATATCGCTATCTAAACTAACATAATTCTTAGCGCCGCTGCGATACATGGCGGAAGGTTTATTTTTGGCGTCAAACTCATATTTCATCAGTTCGCCAAAGTAGCTAAAATGACTACCCTTCGCAATTTTTAAGGTAGCGTCATCGACTATCTCCAGCTCTTTCAGCCATGTTGAATGGCTGCCAATCATTGAGACCATAAACCCCTCAATCCTTTTTCTGTATCAACGACTTCATACACGCCGTAATCGTTAACGAACCGCGCTTCAAACTTTCGACGGTTTTTATCAGAAAGCGTCACTCAAACTGATCAATAATTCCCTAATATCGAATTTGCAACTATTCCTGGCGCTGTATCATACGCGTTCGCCAACACCGAAACAGATTATTCCGTCATCTATCCGCGACCAGGGTACGGCCGACAAATCCTGGATAACCGCCGCTATGACCGACGAGCCGCTTACCATCTTTAGCTTTTTGCGACATCAACGCCCAATCCGTAACTTCCTGCGTTTTGCCTCGTCGGCGACTTGCCACGATGGGCGCTGCATTTCCCGTTTGGAAAGCATCGCTCAACAGTTTACCTGAGCCGATCTGCAGAGCAGCAAAGAATTTCGCCAAGATCATGCGCCGTTGAGCAAAAATCCCTGTGGCTGGCTGCAATACGCCAGTTGTAACGTGTTGAAAGGGTCGACGCTGCTGATGCAAATCAAACCTACTAGCAGCCAGTAGCCATGCACGAAGTTCCGGCGAATATTCGCGGTGGTTTGCGCTGAGTCAAGCGGCGCGATGATGTTTTCCGCCATAAAATCAGCATACGATTTGCCGCTGACTTGTTCAATCACCAAAGCCAGCAAGCCAAAACCAAAAGTTGGAATACTCGAAACTCAGAATTTGGCTCAAACACCAGTCTGCGATTGCATGATCTGCTTCTTGAACTCGTCTTTCATCGGAAATTCTCCTTGGAACTGCCAAAAGCTCGACGCCCTGGCCGTCGCGAATCACGCCTGCTGAGTGGCTCAACAATTGATCGCAAGGTTACGTCGCGCCAACGCTGGTCGCTGTGCTGCGCCAGCCACGGTAGGTGCGTCGTAACTGAATCATCAATGCGCAACTTGCCGCGCTCCTGCAGCTGCATCACGGCCGTGGCAGTAAACGTTTTTGATTGCGAAGCAACGTGAAAAGAGGTGGTCGGTTGTTAATTTCTCATTATTTTCTATATTTGCCAGACCGTGAGCTTTATTAAAAACTACCTCGCTATCTTTGGCTATCGCCACCGTAAATCCCGGCCAGCGCGCCCACCGGCTGCGCAGCGTTAGCCATGAGTCAATGAATTTCAGCGTTCGTTTGGGAATTGATTTCATAGCCTGCTTTGTACCTCCTAAGATATTACGTTCCTTGCGGCCACCATTTCAGCACAAAATCCCGATAGCCCTGGCGCGAGTTTTGTCAGTAGCTTTCAACTTCTGCTCGATCAGCCAAACTATACGTTCCTCGCCGCCATCACACGCCCGGTCCGGCAGTTCAGACGTTACCGTCAACCGTAGCCGTGTAGCCAAGAATAATTTTATGATCTTTGACGGCACTACCTCGCGGATAGCGCATATAGAAATCAGCTGGCGTCGCATCGATTGTGATACCCAGCTCCTCGCGCAGCTCTCGCTCTAGCGCCACGTCAGGCGTTTCGCCAGCGTCAATATGTCCGCCCGGCAAGCCAAAAGCCATCATCATGCGGATAATACATCAGCAGCACACGCTTGCCGTCGCTGCTATACAGCGCTACTTTTACGCTAACTTCGTGTCGATCATACATTGCGCTCATAACCCCAGTTCCTTTAGCTGCGCTGGGTCAACCGTTGACGGCGAATCCATCATCACGTCAACGCCCGAACCGTTCTTTGGAAAGGCCAGGTTTCGCGGACGTTCGTTTTCGTCGATGAGCTCCATGAGGATGCGATCCACGCCAAAGGCACAGCCAGCGTGCGGCGGCGCGCCGTATTTGAAGGCGTTTAGCATGGCGCCAAATTTTTCTTCGACGTAGCTTTCGCTAAAGCCAAGTAGATCAAACACTTTGTACAGCACCGCTGGGTTGATGGTTGCGCACACCGCCGAGAGCAGAATTTCGTAGCCGTTCATCACCATGTCGAACTGGTCAGCCACGATGGCAGTTTTGTTTCAGCATCGGTCGTCGCCGATTCCAGCGCCCTGTAGACCCGCCCTTTGGCATACTAAATGGATTGTGTCCAAAATCGCTTCTTGCCGTGGTCATCCCATTCATAGAACGGAAAATCGATAATCCAGGCAAAGGCCACCACGCTCCGGGTCTTTTCAGGTTGAAAGTGGGCGGCAAATTCGTTTCGCAGGCGACCAAGCACGGCGTTGACGACTGGGCGAGTGTCGGCGCCAAAAGAATATACATCACCGTCCTCAGGGTTCATTTTTATCTATACGCAGTTTTATGTTCTTCGTCGACAAGAACTTTTGCTACTGCGAAATTGCATCACAGAAACAAGTTAGTACCCCATCTGGATCGAGTAACCCTGCGCTCGTCTGCATTTTGATGTCACGTGCTTAATATAGGCCAAACCGCCCGCCCTTCACTCTTTGGCAATGTCAGTGAAACTGATCGATTTGCTTGCGGCTGAGGCTAGCGCCATTTTTGACGCAAATCGCCTTGATACACTCGGCGTTTTTGAACACGCCAAATTCGGTGTTGGCAAACACATCAGTCAGCTCAATCAGCTCCATGCCAAAACGCAGATCCGGCTTGTCCGAGCCATAGGGTCTCCATGGCGTCGCGGTAGGAAATGCGCGGAATTGGACTGCCGTCACCCGACCGGGCAGATCGCTCAAATCCAGCAACTTTCTTGCCAGCGAACTCGGTCGCCAGCTGCCGCATCACGGCTCAACTTCCCGGCGAACTTCCTCGCCGTCCTCAACGAAAGCTCATCTCCAGATCCAGCTGGTAAAACTCGCCGTACAGTCGATCAGCCCGCGGATCTTCATCGCGGAAAAGCACGCTGCCAGCTGGTAATGACCGCGGCACGCCGCCAACCATCAGCAGCTGCTTGAACTGCTGCGGGTGCTTGCGGCAGAGCGTAAACTTTGCCTTTCCTGCAGACGACTCGGGGATCAGAAAATCGCGCGCACCTTCAGGGCTGGAATTTTGCCAAAATCGGCGTCTGAATCTCGATGAAAATCGCGGTCGTCCATATACTGATGCATCCGTCGGTACATTTCAGCACGTTTTTTTCAGCATCTGCTGCATCTTCGGGACGACGCAGGTCGAGGTAACGATATTTGAAAACGCAAGTCTCGCCCGTTGGTTTTTCCTCGGCAAAGGGCTGGATTGGCAGCGTCTCGGCGCGATTAAGTAACGTCAGCCTCTCGACCACCAATTCAACTGCGCCAGTCGGAATTTTATCATTCTTTTAGTCCAGCCGCGCGTTCGCGCACCATGCCTTCGGCGCGAATGACAAATTCATCGCGCAACTCATCAGCAAGCGAAAATGCTTCCGGATTATCAGAATTAAAAACTAGCTGCAACAAACTGGTGTGATCGCGTAAATCAACAAAAATTAGCCTCGCTCGCGATCGCGGCGCGAGGTACCCAGCCGCTAACTCGAAATTTTCGCCGGCAGTTGCGCCGCCTGTATATTAAAAAGTTCGCTTCATATCTCTGTTAGGCTACTCGAGTTTTGACCATCCTTTTACCAATCTGCGCTGCATTGATAGCTTTTCTAAATAAAATGCGCTACAGTGGCATAAAGAAATTACGAGGGATCTCAAATAATACTCTGGTCAAGATTCTGACGCGTAATAATGTTGCGACCGAAGAAACTCTCAAAGCGCGCTAATGGAAGAGGCGGAACGTTCTTTCGCGGCCGCTGCAAAATATTGTACTAGACTCCGAAACTAATATCTGAGACCGATTTAACAAAGCTTTTGCGCAATACGCCGACATACCTTACATTGAGGTCGATCCACGCATATTCCGAGCGAGTACTGAACCGCATCCAGAGCGTATCGCCCGCCAATACAATGCAGTGATTTTTCAAATCGACGAAGACGGCTACCATGCACTTGGCGATGGATGATCCAGATGATGTGCTGGCTACTAATTTTATCGAGAAAGAGATCAGCAGCAATACTAAAATATATATCGCACCGCATTTCTAATATCTTTGCAGTGTCTAGAGAACTACCGCGGCGATGTTAATCAAGAGCTTAATGAAGTTATTGACGTGCAGCGCGAAGATGACGGTTCGGATCAAAAAGTTTCCGAAGCCGACGTCGCCGAGGATTCGCCAATCGCCCAAACCGTTAATTTGCTGCTAGAATATGCTATCCGCTCTGCAGGCCTCAGATATTCACATCGAGCCGCGTGGAGAATTTCGTGCAAGTACGCTACCGCATCGACGGCGTTCTCAAAGAAGTCAACCAGCTACCGCGCAACGTGCTAAATGCACTGGTCAGCCGTATTAAGATTTTATCCAACCTCAAGATTGACGAGCGTCGCGTGCCGCAAGATGGCCGCTTCAAAATTAAAGTTGCTGGCAAACAATACGCTTTGCGCGTTAGTGCCCCTGCCAATTACCGACGGCGAGAAAGTCGTCATGCGAATTCTCGACGAATCCAACCAAGCAATCACGTTGCAACAACTTGGTTATTGGGGCAGATCGCTAGCCATCATAACAACGCTATTGCCGAACCAAACGGCATGATTCTAGTAACCGGACCAACTGGTAGCATGAGTCCACTTCATTTATTTTTCAGTACTATCTATGCTAAACACGCCGGAGGTTAATATCTCAACTATCGAGGATCCAGTCGAATAGCAAAACCTCGGCGTCAACCAAACCAAACCAACGCCGAGCTGGCATGACTTTCGCCTCGGTTGCGAGCACTGCTGCGCCAAGATCCGAACATCATCATGGTCGGCGAGATTCGCGACGGCGAGACAGCCAACCTGGGTGTGCAGGCGGCGCTGACTGGGCGCAGGGTATTTTCAACCTTCGCACACCAACAATGCGGCGACCTGTCTGCCACGCTTACTAGATATGGAATTGAACCATTTTTGATCGCTTCAACAGTCAAGGCGGTCGTCGGTCGGCGCTAGTACGACGACTGTGCATGAACTGCCGCGAACGATACGATACCGACGCCAGACGAAATCAACGAAATAGTCTCGCTGTTCAATCTGCGTCCAGTGGACCAAACGTTTGCACTATTCACGATCTGAGAATTACAAGCCATCGAGCAAAAAGTCGGCGGCGACACACCAGCTGGCACCGACGAAACTACTATTCGCACCCTCTGGCGAGCGCACTCCAGGCGGCTGCGACGAGTGCGGACACGTCGGCTTCAGGGGACGCGTCGGTATTTACGAAGTGTTGGCATGTCGCGCGAAATTCAAAAATGATAACTTCCGACGCCACTAGCAACCAGATTCAAGATCAAGCAATCGAGGAGGGAATGATTACAATGCAATCTGATGGATTAGTTAAACATTACGCGGCAACACTACGCTCGACGAGGTGCTGCGTGCTGACGAGGAATCTCATGGCATCTTTCTCTTATCGTCGCAACTAATACGTCTGGCGATGTCATCCAAGGCAACATCGAGGCTAGCGATCGACCTGGGAGCTTTATCTGCTCCTAACCAAGCAAGGCTTGTCACCGCTCAGTATTGACTCGCTTGAAAAGAAAGGACTAGCCAGTATTAGTTTTGGCGGCGGCAAGAAAAGTTAAAACCGACGACATCGTGATGTTCACCCGCCAGATGAGCGCCATGGTTAGTGCTGGCGTGCCGTTACTACGAGCGCTCTTCTTCGCAACACGATCACAATGATAGTCCAGCCCTCAAGGCGGTCCTGGCGACATCGTGAGACGTTCAATCGGTATGCAGCTAGCCGATGCCCTGGGCAGACATCCAGCTACTTTTAACTGATGTTTATGTCAATATGGTGCGTGCTGGCGAAGCTGGCGGTATTCTCGACGATATCCTTAGGCGCCTAGCTATTCAGCAAGAAAAAAGCGCTGGCATCCGCAAAAAAATTGAGCGATGACTACCCGTTAGTTTTGCTGGATATTACTTTATGGCTTTTTTGGTGTTTAATGGCTGTATTTGTCATCGCAAATCAGCGAAATGATTCAAAGGGTTTGGCGGCGAGGATGCCGAACTACCAGCTTTGACTCAAGTGATGCTGTCAGTGGCGGCTTTTTGACGACTAAAGGATACTTGCTGATACCAGTACTAATCGCTATCGTTTACTTCTTTGCGGCGCTGGCTGAATACGCCAGCTGGCAAAACACACTTTTCACCGTTTTGTCCTCAGATACCAGCCATTAGTAGCATTATTCGAAAAGTAGCTGTCGCCCGCTTTGCTCGTACGTTTTCGGCGCTCTGCGTCTGGCGCGGCCGTCTCGAATCGCTTGAGTCGCCCGCACTCAGTCGGCAAATGTTGTTTTACGAAGGCTCTGCTAAAAGCTGCCAAGGAGTCGAAAAACGGCAAAACTTATCAACAATCATCGAAAAACTGGATTATTCGCCAATCGTCTCGCAGATGCCAGCTGTCGGCGAAGAAACTGGCCAAACCGACGTCGTGCTGGTCAAGTGGCTGACTTTTTACGAAGAAAGGAGTTGATGTCGCCATCGATAGTATCGGCTCAATTATTGAACCGGTAATGATCGTGCTGATGGGTGGCATGGTAGCTAATTGCCGCCAGCGTTATGATGCCAATTTGCCGGCTTATCAACGAGTATTAAACAATAAAACCTATGCTATACTGTATATGAAAAGGGCATCCATGGTAAAACTATTTTTCAAGACAAACCGATCATCAGGCTCGACATCAATTATACTGGTGTTAAAGTCATGGCCATCAACCAGAAACACGCTGACGTTCGCGGCTACGGCTCGGTCGATCTTGACCCGGTTAAGACACAGCGCGCGCTCGACACCGACGACCACGAGTATCTGCGCGAGCACATAGCCAATATGTTTTCGAGATCGCATTATCGGCTCTCTGCCTTCTAACCACGTAGTAATTGAGCGCCAACGAGCCGCACTTATTCGCGCACCTTTACTCTGCCAGCGAGCGAAGAAAAGCATATTGCCAGCGCTGCCCAGCTAGAAGTCGAACGCTATATACCAGTACCGTCAGACTCGTTATACACTGACTACGAAATTATTAAACGCACCAAAAGAGACCCTGATGGTTGTCGTCTCGGCTGCACCGCGCGCTGGTTGATATAGTTACGCAAGTTGCCGGGAAGTCGATCTGCTCGATTGCCGTTGAACCGAGCATGAATGCGGTCGCCCGCATCCTGACCAAAACCGAGGCAATCGTACCACGCTAGTTATCGACGTCAGCGCCACCAGTACCGATATTGCCGTCCTGGAAGATTCAGCGATTCTCATTACCGGTTCGGCTAATGTCGGCGGCAATAACTTCACTCTAGATATCGCTAGTAAAATGCAAGTGTCGCTAGAAAAAGCTCACCAGTATAAAGTCCTCAACGGCCTCGGGCAAAGCGATGATCATGACAAAATTGAAAGCCGCCCTCAAACCAAGCCTCGGTCGTATCGTCGGAGAAAGCCAAGAAGGTCATCCGTTACTACAGCGAACGTATTTCGGAGGATAAAAATCGAGCAAATTCTTATCGTTGGCGGCGGCAAACATGCCAGGTATCGGCGAATACTTTACACGCTTTCATTTTGCCGGCCCGCGTCGCTAGCCCGTGGCGAGATCTTGATTTCGGGTCGCTTGAGAAACCGCACCGCCAGTTTCGTCCGCGTATATCACCGTCGCTGGTCTGGCTGGCGTACGGCCATCGGAGGTAAAAATGATCAACCTACTTTTCACCCGAAGAACGCAAAGCCGAAATTAAGGCCGCCGGGCTAACTCAATTTTGATGCGTTATGTTGTCATGTCGCTGATAGTTGTTGTGATTATCGTAGTTGACATTCAATCAGCTCGTATTTTATGCTAGTATTCAACCAGTCTGCCAGTAGAGAAACCATAAATGACAATCAAAGTAAATCTTCAGCCTTCAGCTCGGTCAAGAGCGATGCCGAAAAAGTATCGTTCTAACCTGCGGGTAGCAAAATACATTCTTGACACTCCAAAGCGCCATATACTGATATTCTAAAATGCGATTGCCAAGAGGTTGCCAAACGGCGCTCGCTCACTGGCATATCAATCGACCCGACGACTTTTGGAATTGCTTCCGTGCAAATTCAAACCCACGTCAGTTCGTACGCGCAAGCCATTGAAGTCAAAAATAGCTTACAAGAGACGTCTATCAATAAAGTTAAAGTTTTTGACAGTGTTAGCCTATCAAACGCTACGCACGAAATTGGCGACAATACATTTCAGGCAAATTACACCGTAATCTATTCAAAGGTACTGCCATGAAATTCGTTCTAAAAACCAACTACATTCCGCATTTTGCTTATCGTGAGCCTACTAGTTATTGCGGCGGCGGGCGCAGGCAGTTTCGTCTTCGGGCACCAGAGAGTTGTTAAGTATGCAGAGGAAACCCGCAAACTCAATACCGAAGCACAAGCCTCTAGCAACGATTACAAGCCCTTTCCAAGCCTCAAATCGAAACTGAACAACAACAAAAGCGACGTAAAGCGCGCCGAACAAAATCGTTTCGACCAGCAAAGAAATATCATTATCAAGATCAAATTGTCAGCGACATCGAAAATCACGCAAATAGCGCTGGTATAAAATCGCTCAATCGATTTTTCAGCAAAAAGCAAATCCAGCAGCTCATCAAGCTTCATCGTCGTCTAGCACCGCCAAGAACACTAGAAAACCGGCGCCAGACGGCTTCAAATCAGTTACACGCTACTGTTAACTTGAGTAATCCGTGTCCTGTGAGCAAGCGTACATTTTCTTGCGCTCTTTAGAACAAGGGCTTTTCCGGATGCAAATTTCTAACCTGGCCTGAGCAAAGATGACAAATAATGGTATCACAGTTACACACTAACTCTGAGGTATATACAAAATAATGAAGTCTCAGACGCATTTCGCATTCTCGGCGCAAAGACAGCTAAATTCTTTTGCCGGTATCTTTTTATTGTTTTTCATGTTAGCTGCCGGCGGATTGTCAGTTGCTACCATCCTGCTCTACCAAACACTCACTACGCCAGCAGAAGAACCGCGTTTGAGCACCTCCGCTAGTTTTGATGATACTACCATCAAACGCATCCGCAAGCAAAATCAGCTGGCAATGCACCGAGCACACCGCCGCCAGCCAACGATAGGACAAAACCCTGTTTTAGTCTGCGATTTTTGCTCGGTCTGAAGCGGTACTCAATGCGAAATATTCAGCATTCAAACTGGCGGCGTAGCGCGCACAACCCGCGCAATCATTAATCGCCAATCTGCAAATTATCGCCTTCGAAGTGTCAGGACCGCTAATTCCAGCAACACCCCGCGCTGATGTTGCTTAGCGATGTCCGCGAACTGAGCAATATAGCTACATTGTCGACGATATCGACTAATTCATAGCTCCGACCGACGTTAGAGCGCGTCAACGATGTCCACCAGCTAAAGTTTGATATCATCGGCAAACTAGTACTTGATGAAAAACGCGCAAACTTGGTGAAAGTCATCGACTTCACAATAGATACCACGCAGTTTCTTATCATGCAGCTGTCGGTCAAGCGGCCGCTACTGCCTAGTTTCAATGATACTGAGATTTTGGTACATCGCAAACGATTATCGAGATTACTAACGATTCAATTGTCGTTCATTCCCAAGCTAAAGCGGAGCCAGAACTTCATGAAGTAGTCGGTAGCTACATCAATCCGTTCCGCAAACCAAAGCAAGCTCGACAGAATTCGGATATTGATTAGCAACTTCTCGGCGCAAAGCAGTTTTGATATCATCAAGCTAAACCCCTGGCGCGCTAGATATTGCGCGAAACTTTCGCTCATCAGAGTAACGCCGGCGTTTTTAAGCAATAACTTTAGCCAGCTCGCCGAGATCATTACGCGACGAATCTGCGATTACCGAATCAATGACTGTCTGCGATATACTCTTTTGCCGCCAATTCGCTACGCAGTTTTTCGCATAGATACGCCTTTAATCTGATGTCGACTTTTCCAAACCCACCAGTTAGCAAAATTTTTGATCGTCAACATAGCCACGCGCTTGTACTTTCGCAAAACGCGCTCCACCACGGTTTTAGCGACACCTGGCTACTTTTTCCGCTAACTTACCAGTTTTTCTATTTTATATTTACGAGCCAATGTTTTGCGGTAAAGATAATCGCGCACTTCGCTGCTACGAGCGGCCGCATCTAATACATATTCAAGCGTGCGAGCATACAGTTTGCCGAATTCGCTCTTGCTTGAGAGTAGCTAGCTCCTTCGATAAAACCTGGCCAGCGCTTAATTCCAAGATCAACAACCTGCGAAATATCCAGGCTAAAATCATATTTGCCATCGAATATACACATTGACGCGATCCGAATCGCGGAACTTCGCAGGCGAAAAGCGCCGTCACGAGCATATCGTTCTGCTGCTGAGCCATATCATTATTATAGCTGAAAAAGCGGCATTTACCGACTAGCAAGCTACTATAGTTCGTATAAATTATCATGATATTCAAAAGACACCACACCCTAAACTTAGCTCGAATATACTTCTAGCGGGCTGTTTTCTTTCTTCTTAATCTTTCGGTTCTGGTTCGGCAACCTCATCGCGAACTTTAGCGTCAATCTCAGCCAGGACTTTGGATTTTCTTTCAAAGTATTTTAGTAGCTTCACGACCTTGGCCGATTGTGGCATCATTATATTTATAAATGCTCTAGATTTGCTCAAGATTCCGTACTGAACGCCCAGATCGACAACATCACCCGTTTTGCTGATACCCTCGTTATACATGATATCGAAACTCCAGCCGCGCGGACGGCTGGCGCAATCTTGTTCTTGACGATTTTGACGCGCGTGCGGTTACCGCGAATCTCATCGCCGTCTTTGATTTGCCAATCCGGCGGATATCTGCCCGCACCGAAGCGTAAAACTTAAGCGCACTACCGCCAGTAGTTGTCTCGGTTGCTGAACATCACACCGATTTTCATGCGGATTTGATTAATAAAGATTACCGTAGCCTTCGACTTGTTAATAATACCGGTTAGTTTGCGTAGTGCTTGGCTCATTAATCATAGCTTGCAAACCCATGTGTGAATCACCCATGTCACCGTCGATTTCAGCTTGCGGCACCAACGCCGCTACCGGAATCAACTACTATTAGGTCAACGGCATTTGAGCGCAAGCGTTTCGACAATTTCCAGCGCCTGCTCGCCGTTGTCGGGCTGCGATACTAGCAAATTATCAGTGTCAACGCCGCCGTTTAGCATGCTGGGATCAAGTGCATGCTCACCATCATCAAAGCCGCCGTCCCGCCTTGTTTTTGCATTTCCGCCGATAGCATGCAGCGTCAGAGGTTGTCTTACCACTTCGATTCTGGACCATAAATCCCGATAATTCGACCTTCGGATAACTCGCCGCCCAGCGCCAAATCTAAGCTCAGACCACCACTTGGCAATAGCTCGACATCAACTTTTTAGCCTCTCCTAGCTTCATGATTGAGCTCGTCGCCGAATTGCTTGGTAATCTGCTCCATCGCCAAAACCCAACGCCTTTAACTTGCCCTCGTCAGCCGCTGGCTTATCTGCAGATGCTTTTTGGTTCCTTTTCTTCGCCATATCTCCCTTTCTTGCTGATATCTTTAATTATACATGAGCGACGCAGTTTTTGGTATAATGGTAAATATGAAACAAAACGGCTTCACAGTTATTGAACTTTTACTGGTGATAGTGACTTGAGTTGGCAGCTGGCTATTTTTAATGAAAAAGCAACTATTGATGCCACTGCTCGCGATAATCAGCGTAAAGGTCGCCATCAACGCGATGTATTACGGATTGGAAGAGTACTTTCTGACGCTAAAACGGCTATTATCCGGCTTCGATTGACAGCAAAACGCTGCGCACCGTCGACCCTGCTCTTTTCACTGATCCGAAAGGCAAAACTTGGCAGCAGCGGCAGCAACTACGTCCACGAATCAACAGGCTGCAATAACGGAAAAATCGATGACTGGCTACACGCTACGCAGTTCGAAAATGGAACGTGAAGATACTCTACACCAAGACTAATCGCGATCACAAGAAATAATCAGCTAGTCATCATTCGTAACTGGGCGGCTATTCTTTGAACGCCTCAACGGCATTATTAAGAATACCGCTACTTGGTTTTTTGGATCAGCAACATAGCTAAAGCGATAGGTTGTTTCGTCGCCCTCGGTACTTAACCGAATCGAGCCGTAATTAAATAAAGTTTGTAGAATACCTTTTTGCGAGTAGCTAGAGTCCTCGATATTCATCAGGCTAACTGTTTGTTCGCGTTTTGAAAAAACAAGCATTTACCTGAATTTCTTGAATAACACTCGTTGGTCAGAGAAAAAGCGATTTTTGCATATATACCCAAATCGCTATATACAAACCGATACCGAATAAAATAATCACCATCAAGCAAATCAAAATAACCTGCGGATACATTGATTGCGCCAAGCCAATCGGCTTAGCAATATCAGGGTAGCAAAACATGAAAACTGACACCAAAATAATTGCAAGAATCATCGCAAATGTCGGCCCCCAAATACCAATGCTGTGCCGCGGAATCATTCGGATAACATACTGTGTTCGCTGAGATTTCAAGCCACGGATAGAGGCGGCACATTCCCGTAGCTTGCGCGTGTCTCTTCGGAAATATGAACCGGAATCGGCTCGGTTGAGCGCGCTACATGCACGACCTGCTTCGCTAGACTCGGTGACTGATACTGGGTTGGTCTGCTGCACAGCCGATTCTGCACCAGTAGCCTGCTCTTGCTGCTGTGAAGCTGTGTATAACGGACGTCCTTCAGCGTCGTAAGCGACTGGTCTGTGGCTATCGTCATCGTCCATGATACCTCCTCGTTTATACTACTTGTAGTATACCATAAATTCCCTGCACCGCCGAGATGCCGCTTCGCCTTAATCGTCACCCGGTGCCGCGCGGCGTGTGCGTTTCAATGAAGCCGATTTGCAAATACGGCTCGTAAAAATCCTCAATTGTCGTCGCTTCATCGCCAGTCAGCGCCGCAATGGTTGTCAGTCCGACTGGGTTATCGCCGTAGTTTTCCAAAATTGACTGTAATAAATTGCGGTCAGCTGGATCCAAACCGAGCTCATCCACTTCCAACATTTCCAAGGCGCTCTTGTTGTTGTTTTACATCAATTACGCCATCACCGTTGACGTCAGCGTAGTCGCGCACGCGCTTGAGCAGGCGATTGGCGATGCGCGGCGGCGTCAGGCGGCGCGCGAGTCGATAGCAAATCACGCAGCCTCACCGATGGTTGATCAAATACGCTGCGCTCCGCGCGTCACGATCTTAGCGAGTATCCCCTGGATCATAAAACCCAACCGGTACAATACGCCCGAAACGATCACGCAGCGGCGCCGCCAGGCTGCCCGTCCGCGTCGTCGCGCCAATCATCAGTAAACCGCGGCAGATCCAGCCGAATTGACCGAGCTGCCGGGCCCTTTGCCGATGACGATGTCCAGCTTGAAATCTTCCATGGCCGAATATAAAATTCTTCCACTGCCCGGCCGAGCCGATGAATCTCATCAATGAAAAAATGTCGCCGTCTGCCAAATTGGTCAATACCGACGCCAAATCACCCGCCTTTCACAATGGCCGGGGCCGCTAGTGATACGCAGAGTTCGTGCCCATCTCGTTAGCGATCACCGTCGCCATAGGACGTCTTGCCCAGCCCTGGCGGGCGTACAGCAGCACATGATCCAGTGGCTCGCCGCGCTTTCTTTCGCCGCCTCAATCGCCAACCGCAGATTACGCTTCAATCGCTCCTGGCCGACATATCGCTAAAACTCCTGCGGACGCAGACTGACTTCAATCCGCTGCTCCTCGGCGTCATCATCGTGCGGACTAGTATCGACTATTCTTGACGCGCTAAGACCGTTTTTATCCCTTCAACGCTTCTGTCACCCGCTGCGCCGTCGGCAGATTAGTGTCAACATTTTCCAGATAGTGGCATCAGCCAAAAGTGTAGCCCAGCGCCATCAAGCGCTTCTAAAGCTTCGTGAAGTATTCAATTCAGTTTGGACCGGAGTGTCCGCTCGACCGTAATGCGTCGGCAAGCCGACCTTATCGCTCAGATCAACCACCACCCGCTCAGCAGCTTTTGCCAATACCAGCAGCGTGCACAGCACCGTCAGCGTTGCGATAGCGTTGCGCACCCTGTTCCGCGTCGCCCAGGCTGAGAATCGCTACGCCGCCTTCGGACCGACACCCTGAACAGTAATCAGCATTTCAAACAGCTTTTTGCCAAACTAGAAAAACCGAATAGTTCTTCCGCCTGCTCGCGCACATGGTGGTAGGTATAAAACTTGACGTCTTGATTCAGTACCACCGCCTCAAAATCACCAGCCGACACGCTAATCTTCGTAACCGACGCCGTGAACGTCAATCACGACGCTGCCCGCGCCAAACTTTTCAGCGATTACACCAGAAAGATGAGCTATCATAATCAGCTATGGCGACGTAGTGTTACCGCCAGGATTATGACTATATTGCCGCCATTATTGCTGACCGCCAGAATCGCCTGAGCTGCCGCCACCACTATTATCGTTTCCGCCAGCAGCCGCACAATTGCCAGTATCTTTACTCAGTTTCGCCGTCAGTTTTTACTTTTTATCGACCATAATCACTGAGCCTGTCTTGAGATCGGACAGGCCGCCACTTTAGCATTTGTGCTTTTACAGTTAGCAGTGTCTTTTCGAGCATTTTGTCGAGTTAAAGCTTAGCTTCGTCGATAGCTTCAACCTTGCCGGTAGAGAGGTTGCAAACGGTAATCGTCGGCGCCTTACACTAGCAGTATCTTTTGAATATTTCGTCGAGTCAAACTTGTCATCGTCAATAGTTTCAACCTTGCCGACAGAGAGGTTGCAAACAGATACTTTAGTTGGCTCGGAATTACACGATTCAGTCGGCAGAGCGCCGCTCATAAAGTATTCATTATAAGTATTAGCGACGAGCTTTCGCCGCCAAGCCGCCCTTGTCCCTACAGACAGCGCGCTGAACGATACCGCTCGGCAGAGTGAATTTAACATCTGGCTTTGCTGACAACAGCGACGTCATCGTACTCTTCCAAATCGGCTCCAGCCATGTCGCTACCACCGCTAATCATAGCAGAGTTATCATTATTGCCAACCCAAACACCAACAACGTATTGCGGATTATAGCCAATTGTCCAAGCATCGCGGTTGTCGTTGGTAGTACCAGTTTTAACAGCAACAGTATGATTACCGTTAACCGTAATTGACGAGCCAAAGATGCGTGCGCGAGTTGTCCTGTCGCTAAGAATATCTGAGATTAGGTGAAGCCCCTGAGCGCTAATAACTTGCTTAGACTTGCCCTCGTGTTTGTAGATTGTTTTAGCGTATTTATCGTCAATCTGAGTAATTTTTAGTATCATATTGCTTGCCGCTATTAGCGAAAAGCAGTATAAGCATGCACCATATCCTGCAAAGATGCTCGGCTGAACCAGCGCCAACGACAAGCCGTGATCGCCCTTTCTTAATAGAGGAAATGCCCATACTGTTAGCAGCTGTTACTGAACGAGAAATGCCGTATTTTGATAACCTCAACGCTCGGGATATTAAGGACCAGTTAAGCGCTTGGCGCACCGTAGCACTCACCACCGCGGCTAGCTTCATTTTTATAGCATCGCGCGGCACACAGCCGCCGAAATCCTTTAACTCTATCCTTTGCGAAAATAGTCGCTGGCGTAATCACGCCGGTCTGCCAACGCTGCTGCGTAATAAATCGGCTTGAAGTTAGAAACTCTCGTTGGCGCCTAGTCGTCTACCATGTTAACCTTGCCCCATTTTTCATTATTATAATCGGCAGGCCACCAACCAAAGCTCGAACTTCACCAGTCGTTGATCAACGACAACTCCGCTGGCATTAGAGCCGCCCATTCGATTAACATGCTCTCATTTGCTTATTAATGTTGTCTTTGAGGGCATTCTGCATATCGATATCTAGCGTCGTTGTGACTTGATAGCCAGAACGCATAACTTTTTCGTAACCATCTTTTTCGTAGCCGCCTTTTTAGAGCTATATTTATCGCTGAGCCCAGCTACCACCATTTCAGCAAAATGCGGCGCTACGCTATCATTCTGCGTTGACGGCGGGCAGTAGCCAATTGCTGGGCCAGCCTCTGTTTTTGCGCTTCGGTGACGTAGCCTTCTCTTTTACCATCTCGACTGAGCACTGTTTTTGCTCGTTCTTTAGCATATTCAGCACTGCCGCTAATCGGCGAGTAGCTGCTCGGTGCCGGCAATACGCCAACCAGCATAGCGCTTTCGCCAGAGTTAGTTCTTTCGGTGTTTTATTGAAATAAGTCTTTAGCCGCATCCTCTATACCAAAAAGCGCTTTTCACCAAAATAGACCGAATTGAGATACATGTCGAGAATCTCGTCTTTGGAATAGTTTTGCTCGACAGCAATCGACATGAAGAACTCTTGATATTTACGCATCAAACTATGCTCGTCGCTTAGCAAGGTATTCTTAACCAATTGCTGAGTGATGGTCGAGCCGCCGCCATGCCGCGTCACCGCCGCCCTAGCGATACTAAAAGATTAAATCCGCCATGTTTATAAAAATCCTTGTCCTCGCTTCGCCAGCAAAGCATTCTTCATATGATCCGATATCTGATCGCTTCACGGATATTGCGCTTCTCAGCCCGACCAATACTATAAAAAGTCTTACCATTTCTGTCTCTTTAGAACGATTCCGGTATTATTACGGTTCATCAAACGTTCAACGTCGCGGATATCATTAGCCAGCATGATGGGATGTTACCACTGGTATGATAATCATAATTGCTAGAATAGGACCGCCGACAACGGCAACCTTTTTGCTTTGCGCGACAATCCTTGCCACCAAGCGACCAGCTTACCGAACTTACCCGTCGGCTGGCGATGAACCTTACGAACTGGAGATTTCTTTACGACCTATGTTAGCGTAGCGCGATAAACGCGGCGGTTGCTTTTGTATCTGCATCACTTACCATTATATCACCTTACGCTTCAATACGGCTCATAAACGCATGCGTTAAAGCTGCCATGATGCATCAGCGCAATCATCAGGCTTCGGCACCTCTTTGCAACCCTAGCTGAATACGCACCATTTTCTTGAATTTGCGGTTTTTAGCGGCACCTGTAACCAGTGATTGATTTTTGATTTCATTCGGCGTGTATTCGTGAATTGGCACTCGCTTGGCGGCCTGTCAATATTGCTACACCGCGCGCCTCGGCGACACTGATTGCTGTCGTAATATTCTTTGGTAAAAACAACTTCTCAACTGACACTAGCATCTGGCCGTGTCTCTTTAATAATATCGGTTAAACCTGAGTAGATCTCTTCAAAGGCGATCCGTAATGGCGTGCGTGCTGGCGTAGTGATCACTCCAGCCGTAACCAGCCTCATTCTACCGCCGTTGACATCAATTACGCCAAATCCGAGAATACCTGTACCAGGGATCAATTCCGATGATTCGCATACTGGTATGGATCACTTCCTGCCAAATCGAATAGCTTTTTCGCCGCGCTTAATTTCAACGCGCCATTCCCCAGACACCATAACTAACACCTGCCAAAGCCAGTCGCCAATCGTCCACCACACTGCTGGATTAGTTTGCTGGACTGTTACTGGCTGTACTGGATAAGCCGCTAATGTATTATTAGCTTTTCTTGATTTTGCGGCAGCGGCCAGTTGAAGGATTGCGCTCCCAGCCTTCTTTGCACGGTTTGGGTAGATCGTCAACAGAAGCAATCTTCTTGCAGCGGCCAGTTTCTGGGTTACGAAATTGACCCTCTTTACACGGTTTCAGAACCGCTGCAGCCGCCTTTGGCAATTGAACGACAACGTCCGGTTTTCCTCGCTGCGATATTGGCCTTCTTTGCAAGGTTTCAAGACAACGGTCTTGTTCTGAACAATATTGCGGCAGCGGCCAGTCTCTTCACTGCGATATTGGTCATCGCGGCATGGTTTCAATATTTTTATTTTTGATTTAGCCGACAACGCTTTCAGGCTACCCTTACCATAATTAAGTTTAGGCGTAAAATCATTGCCCTCGCTACCTGGACTCGGCGTCGCCCAGCGCCAAGTCGCAGTTTTAGCATCATACGCCCAAGATCGCCCTTTGTTACTATCACTATCGGCTTTTCATACGGTATCACGCCGTTCTTATAGGTAGTTAACCCGTTGGCATCTTGCAACCACACTGTTCCGGATGCCCTTGTCAAGATGCAGCGTCTTCCCCGATATAAGAAAGATTTTTGCCAGCAGAACCATGCCCGATAACTCGAAAGATTATTAGTAGAATCTGACACCTCTTGGCTGTCGCTGCGCAGCGGTATGACGATAGTCTCATTGGGCTTTGACCAATATTTTTAACCTTGACGTAGCTATGGCAGGCAAGGTTCGGGTCAGCTGCAGCACAATCTGCTGGATTCGGTAAAAATTTCTAGAATCTGTAAAGTTGGCGTCGACGGCAAACGGTACAAATCACTTGATATCATATTGCCAGTCGCTCGTTTACGAAAAATCAGTTTTAAGACACCAGTTCGATAAGACGCACTCCAGCCTTTACGCTCCCAAATATCATTTTGATATTTGCCGAGATCGGTGTTGTTAATTCGAACCGCCTCAACCAGCTGGCCAGCTTGATAACATTTATCTTTGTCGCTACAAAGCATCACTATTCGAGTTGGACAGCCCGCTAAAAGCAATGTATCATCCGTAGGCGATAAGTTCGGGTTGTACAGCGTTAAATAACTTTTTCGGCCGCAGATAATCTCGCAATTTAGCATTACAAACAAAATCAGCTTCCGCTGTTGCGTAACGTAGTTCTAGCGACATCTGCCCTAAATCGAAAAATTTATCACTAGTATTGTAAAGTTCTATCGCCGTATAGCCAGTATTTTGGATCAGTTTTAAACGCCGAGACTACGACACTCATTTTTGCTAACAACGGTGACGGCAATGTTGTCGTTTTATCCACAGTTTCACTGGCATTAGTAGAGTTTGACGGGACCGACGGCGGGATTTCAGCAGGTTTGGCAGCGGTTTTGTTTTTCAGCAGCCTGCTGCGGGTAGTCTTCTCATCGTTCGCAGCTGGCAGTGAATTAGAATTTTCTTTTATTAATTAGCGGCTCGTTAGGCTTACCGAGATTTTTCCTTTTGTTTAGCGGTTGGTAAATTCTCGCTATTATTTTCGCTCGCAATGCTTAGCGTGTTATCCGGCGAAACAGCCGCCGTCGATACAGCATCTGCCACTGCCAACCCTGAAAAATACTGGCTGAAGAGTTATAGTTGCTATCAAAATGACGAGTTTTTAGACATCGCATCAGGCCCCTAGCAATTATAAATACCATGTATACTTATAATCTACATGAAGGTGCTTAAAAAGTCAACTAATCGTCAATGTCAACAGTAATGTCAGCATTTGTGTAGACATTTACCACATCGTCAAGATCATCAAGTGCGTCAATAATTTTTATCACTTTGCGAGCGGTTTCGACATCACTGATAGGCACGTCGTTTTTGGCAATGTATTGCAACCTCGGCTTCCTCGATAGTCATACCTGCATCGAGCAGCGCCTTGCGAACGCCTCGCTAAATCTTTCATGCCAGTATAGACAATTAGTTTACCATCAGCCTCAACAGCATCTTCGGCGCCAGCGTCAAGTACTTGCAATAATGCTTCTTCGCCGCTTGCTGCCACCCGAATAACCCCTTTGCGGTCAAATTGAAACATCACGCTGCCAGCATCAGCCATTGAACCGCCGTTTTTAGTTAAAGCCAATTTCACCTCTGGCAAAGTTCGATTACGGTTATCGGTGGCTGTTTCAATGATAATCCCTACGCCGCCAGGGCCATAACCTTCGTAAGTAATCTTCTAGCGCCGCTGAATTTTTGTCGGCAACCCGGTCGATCGCCCGCTGAATATTGGCAGCCGGCATATTTGCCGCCTTAGCTTTTTCGATAGCCATTGCTAGGCTAGAGTTCATTGTAGGGTCAGTGCCAGCCCGCGCTGCGATAGCGATCTGGTTGCCAATTTTAGTGAAAATTGCACCGCGTTTAGCATCAACAACAGCTTTTTGACGATGTGTTGTCGCCCATTTACTATGTCCTGACATGACTACTCCTCGTTAGTTTATTGACAAATGCTTACTTATATAATAGCAAATGAGCCCCTGTTATGTCACTATTGAAGCGTCGCGCAGTCGATAGCCGCTACTCCATTTCAGCGAACCACACTGCCGCAATTATCAAACCGTACCATAGCGCCGCTATCCACCACGGCACTTGCAGTTCAACTGCAGCCCAAGATTGCTCAGCACACCAATTCACTATTGCAATCATCGCATCAAGCATCATCTGAGCTGGCCAGCCAATGACATGCGCTATCGCTGGAATAATCAGCCCGCTAACGCCACCCTATTGATGTTAGCAACATCGCCAACGGTATAAACGGACCAACCAGGATATTCGCCAACAGCGAAATTACACTCAACTGCCCAAAAGCTGCCATGATAATCGGCGCAGTTACCAGCTGTGCCGCTAATGTTTTCTAACAGAATTTGAATGATAGCTGGGACTTTATCAGTCGAGAAGAAATAAGCCGTCAACACTGGCGCTACAATAATTACGCCGGCAAACGCCGCAAAACTTAGCATCCAACCCATGTCGCCCCAAGCATAACTCGGATTACAATACCGTTATTGCCGATACTAGCCCCAGCAAAAACAACTGGATGAAACTTTCGGCCGACATACCATGCTAGCAAGCTTAATCCAGTAACAAGCCCAGCGCGCACCACATGCTCGAGCTAGCGCCAGTCATAGCGATAAAACCCAGCACCAAGCCACAGCTAATCAGTGTCGCTAAATATTTTGATATTTTTGACGAATAGCCGCCAGCCAAACGTACCAGAATCGTTAAATTGTAACCGCTCGCTACAATGATATGCGTCAGACCAGCAATCTTCAAAGCCTCCAGTAGATCATCTGGCATGCATACTTCTTGACCCAATAAAAAGCCAATGCCTAAACTGGCTCCTGGATCATCAACCGCTTTATGTACACCATCAGCAAAAGTATCGCGCAACTCTAGTGCTGGATCGCCGCCAGATGTTCGCTTGACACTGTCAAGCTTCCGCCCTGCTAATACTGCCGCGAAACTGCCAAAACCCGGCTTCAATACACCGCGCAAAGCAAGTTCGTCACCGCGTTTAATTGCTGAATTACCGCGCAGCGACAACCAAATTTGACCAGGTAAAGATGTCTCGCCCATTTTGATATAAGTTATTTGCAGTCTAGTACTACCAGCTACGTTATCTGCGTCATCCGCACTATTCCAGTTAATCGCACTGACTGACCATACAACGGTTTATATAACTGTAACTGCGCTTGATCGCTAGAGCCGCGAGCCGGTCCGAATCAACAGACCCCGCGCCTGGAGTTGAAAATTAACAAAATCCGCCGCCGCTGCCAAAAACTAAACTAATCAGCGGAATGGACGCAATAATTAGCCACCAGCTAGCCCCACTCCACCATTGCGCCAATACCACACCGCTAACTAGCCCGTAGCATAAAGCGGCAATATGCCACATTGGATGAAGCCGCTCGCCCAACCATCTCATATTTCGATAGTAGCATAGCTTGACACGACTCGCCGCAAACTGTATAGTAAGACTCACTCGGGCCCATAGCTCAGCTGGTTAGAGCACCTGCCTTTTACAGGGTGTCGTGAGTTCAAGCCTCACTGGGCCTCCATTTTCAAAAACAAGAAGACCTCCTCAGCGTGAAGGTCTTTTTATTTTTAACTGTCTTTATTCTTTTACTCTTCTTTTTGATTCGTTGCGCCGCATGCGTTTGCAGAACATCAATTATCGACAGTACCAGACATACCGTCACAACTATCGCGCAACAAGAATCGCATAACCGACAACTTGCTTACCGAATTCATCAATCACCAGCGCATTCTCTAGCGGTTCAAACATCAGCATTACTGCTAATACCGCGAACACTATCGACCCGCCAATCCGCTGAAATTTATTGCTAGCCGCCGGCCCGCTGAATAATAATATCAGTGAAGGCGCTGGAGTTAATATCACCGCTACTACATCTACTAACGGCGGACGGATAATGACAATGCCGAGATTAGCAACGTGTGGCGTTGCCTCGCTACTCCACAAATCAGCCAAGATTGAACCAGCTGCTAGCGCTAGCGTCAATACGCCGAATCGCCGGCGCGTCATATACGCCAACAAAAACAATACGCCAAAGACTATTGCTAGAACGATAGTAAAAGTCATGCTTTTATTTTATCATGTCGTCTGTGTACGACGACAGTTAAAAAGCCCGTGCCTCACGAGAAAATACCGCGTTTTTAGAGGCTTCGAATTGCTCTAACAGTTCACGCTGCTTTTTAGACAGTTTAGTCGGTGTATCGACAATATGCTAACGATATGGGCGCCGCGCCGTTCGCTGCGCGGGTACGGCACGCCATGACCGAGACAATTTAAAATCAGTGCCCGACTGCGTACCGGCCGGTACCTTCATCGGTAATTATGCCGTCGACTGTCTCAACGTCAATTTCAGTACCGAGTGCCGCATCAACCATACCGATATGTTCTTGGCTAAGAATCAAATCGCCCTCGCGGGTAAATTTCTTATGCGCTTTTAACGCGAATATTGATGTATAAATCACCACGGTCGCCGTCGGCAATCAGCTTCACCGCGCTCGCGCAAACGAATCGTCGAACCGTCATCAATACCTGCTGGAATTTTGACAGTGATTTTCTGCTCGCGGCGTTGCACACCAGAGCCATGGCAAACTGTGCATTCTTTCTCAGGTATTTTACCGCGGCCTTTACAGGTTTCGCAAACTACCGCTTGTTGGATCGGGCCAAACATAGTGTTCATTGTGCGGACACGCTGGCCAGCCCCTTGGCAATCTGGACAAGTTTTCATCTCGAAACCCGGCTCGACGGTCGTACCGTGGCAATGCTCGCATTCATCGTTAATCGTGTAACGCAATCTCGACATCTTTACCAAACACTGCTTCTTCGAAAGTCAAGTAACACGCGTTTCAACGTCGCGCCCACGCGGCCGGCTATTGCGGCGCGATTGCCCGGACGGCCCGCCAAAAAACTGACTGAAAATATCACCCAAGCCTTCGCCAAAATCGAAATTAATATTTTGACCCTGGCCGAAACCGCCAAAACCTTCAAAAGGATTACCGCTGTAACCAGCACCGCTGCCAGAACCGCCTACGCCAGCATGACCGAACTGGTCGTAACGTTGACGTTTTTGCTTGTCTTTGAGAACTTCGTAAGCTTCGTTAATCTCTTTGAATTTCTCTTCGCTGCCGCCTTCTTTGTCGGGATGATACTGACAGCCAGCTTACGAAAAGCTTTTCTTGACTTCGTCTTCAGAGGCGTTTTTGCTGATACCCTAGTACTTCATAATAGTCGCGCTTTGCCATATTGCTATAGATAGCGCGTTAGCACTCGAAGTGCAAGAGTGCTAAAAGTACTAACTTATTCGACGTCAGTAGCCGATGGACTCTTATTGTTTTTGTTCGGATTACGCGCCGCTAGCACGCGCAAATCGTCAACTACATCAAATTCATCTAGGATTTTACGGCCGAGCAACGCCTCTGGTGCATCCTCGAGCGTTAGAATGCCCGCTGTCTCGCGATAATCATTCAACAATAAACATATGATGCCGCGTCTTGATAAAGGCCGACAAGGCGCGCTCCAGCTTCTGGTTTTGGTTGATAAAGTAAATCTTCTTGTCCATCGCCGTTTCAACGCGGCTAGTTTTTCTTACCGTTATCAAGCGTCAGTAGCTACGAATATGCAGAATGCCAACAATATGGTCAATATCACCGTCAGTCACCGGGAAGCGGCTATGGCCAGTCTTATGCAGTTCATCAAGCAGCAACGGCCCAATCACATCTTCCTTAGCTACTGTATTCATTACGCCGCGCGGCGCTCATTACCTCTTCGACGGTTTTTCATGAAAAATGCAGGGGCATTATTGATTAATTTTTCTCTTCAAGCGACAATATTCCCGATGATTCGCGTATCAAATGCTCAAGTTCTTCCCGCGAGCTAAGAATATTCGGCTCATTCTGCACGTTAACGCTGCGCAAAAACTTGCCCCTAGCGCGGATGCCGCTCGACGAAAGTCAGCAATCCCGGCTCTATCCGCCGATAATATCCATCAACCATCTGACCAACCAGTCAAAATGAGCAATTCTACTATATACTAAAGACGTCATCACGCTAATAGCTACGCCGATAAAAACCAAACGCCGATACCGCCGATAATGCCGCCAGAACCAGTAGTAGAGCTTCGGTTGCCTTACGCAGCGATACAATATCATCAAGCAGTAGTATTCGCCGTAATTCGTCAGCCGCTGCGGTGTCGCCCTTACGACGGCGACGTTCTAACTCGTACATTGATAGCTTTGTTCGGCGCGGCGAAAATTGACGTCACCGCTATCAACGCTAAAGTAATCATCGCAAACAAATCGCTAAGAATAACCGCATACATATGTTGTACCGCAAGCCCGCTTGATTGGCGAGCTCATAAGCAGTATAATATCCTCTAGTAATAAGCGGAGGAAATATGACCAAAAAGGCATGGATTATTTTTGCGGCGATGTGCGTAGGATTGATTGGCGGCTTGATTTTTACAGCAGCGCAATCAAATTGATGTTTCAAGCGTCGATACTACGAAGGCGCAGCCAGCATCGAGCGAAAGCGGCAATATTAGCGAGCATGTTTATGGCAATGCCAACAGCAAAGTGCTATTAGTTGAATATGCCGATTTTCAATGTCCAGGCTGCAATTCATCTTACCCAGTCACCAAAAAAGTCATTGAAAAGCACAAAGACAAGATCGGGTTTATTTTCCGCAATTATCCGCTAACTAGCGCGCACCCGAACGCGCTGGCCGCGGCGGCTGCTGCCGAATCGGCTGGACTACAAGGTAAGTACTGGGAAATGCACAACTCGCTTTTTCGAAAATCGAGCTAGCTGGGTAGAGCTATCTGGGTCAACTCGTACCGAAAAACTTTTGTGAAGTTAGCCTCCGACATCAAAAGGCTTGAATGTAGAAAAATTCAAGGCTGATCTCGAAAATCCAAATATCCGTAAAAAAATTGATTACGACATGGCGCTCGGCAAAAAGGACAGCGTTGGCGGCACGCCGGCTATGTACATTAACGGCAAAGATGTCGGCAGCCAAAAAGTCCTTAACGGTAAGCTAGTTAGCGGCACAAACACCGATACTAATGCTAGTTATGTTTGGGCTAATGCTGATAATTTTGAAAAGTTTGTTATCCAGCCGGCAATGAAATCTGCCGGAATTGATTACTAGCTATCATTTACGCTGTATTTGGCATACTTTTAGATGACATTTATTGATCTATTTCGTTAAACTATCATCGATCAATAATATGCAATAAGCAATTGAAAGCGCCTTAAAAATAATTATCTTGTTGTATGCGGGAAGAATGACTGTAAAAGTCGAACCAACATTCTGTTCGCTATCGACGTTAATTCGTCCGCCATGCGCCCTAATAATCCGCTCGGCAGTTGACAGGCCTAAGCCGTATCCAGCAGTAGTACGCGACTCTTCAGCTCTATAAAACCGCGTGAAAATTTGCGACTTTACTTCGTCGCTCATGCCAATACCAGCATCCGCTACAGCAACGCTGACGTGCCTTACCCTTTTTGCTGCTAGAAATAATAATGGCACCGCCTTTGTTTGCTATATTTAATAGCATTGTCTAGCAAAATCGTGAAAAGCTGTTCCAAACTTTGTCGATCGCCAAGCAGCAAAAAGATTTTTAGTTTTATCATCGATAGCGATATCGTTTTTGCCAGCGCCTGATTTACTACTAGATTCATCGCTCGAGCAATCACCGGTTGCAAACCGACCTCGCCTTTCTGAATTTCCAGCTTGTCTTCTTTTGAGCAACCCTAACATTGAGTTGGTTAATTTTTGTAAACGTTTTAACATCATCAACATTGTCGGTGATAACTTGCTTTGCGCTGTTTGAGTGTCAATTTCGATTCATTGATGCCACTTCATTAGCTCAGCCATAGTGCCGTCAACGGCGTACGCAATTCGTGGCTGGCATCGCTGACAAAACGCGATTGCGCCGCCATGTTATCCTCGATTGGCTGCAGCGTATGCTGAGCTAGCAGATAGCTGATTAGTCCACCTATCAAAAACACCGTCAAATTTGCCAGCAGCAAGTTGAGGCGAATCGCCGCCATCGCTTCATCTTCACGCGTATCAAGATAGCTGTGAATTGAAATAACCGTACCCAGCTCGGCGGAACGAATCGTAGAAGTTGCCTGCTGATCATTCGGCGGCCGGCGATGAAATTCTTGGCTTGATAGTCCATAAATTATCAAACTAAAGGCGACCGACATAGACATGATTATCGCCAAATAGGTCCCCGCTAAGCGAACAACGGCACGTTGACCAACATTTTTCATGCTTTTCTAATCTCGTCCTTAACGATGTATCCAAACCCTCGTACCGTTTGGATAATCGGATCAGCGCCTGGAAAAGGCTTATCAATTTTGTTGCGCAAATAGTTAATAAAAGCTTCAACATTATTCGGCAAAATATCGGCATCAAAGTCCCAAACGTGCGTCATGATGTTTTGCTTGCTGAGAATTTGATTCTTGTTGCGCAGCAAATATTCTAGAATGGCAAATTCTTTGTTAGATAGCTGATATCTTTACCAGCCCGTTCAGCAGTGTGATTAGCGACATCAAGTTCAAGATCACGCACTGTCAAAATGTTATCAAGTACATCCTGCGGCCGCCTCAGCAATGCCCGAACGCGAGCGCCGAGAACCTCGAAGCTAAACGGCTTCGGGCAAATGAGTCGTCGGCACCGCTATCCGAAAGCCTTCCACAATATCTTTATTCTGATCTTTTTGGCTGTCAACATCAAGATTGGCGTTTTATTACCGTCAGCGCGCAGCTTTTGGCGACTTCAAAGCCATTTCATGATCAGCATCATCACGTCGAGAATGATGAGATCGTAATCATCAGCCCGCGCTGCATTGTAGCCATCCTCGCCGTCGTGCTCAATATCAACCGCATAGCCGTCCATCTCGAAGCCTTGCTTGATCGACTTGGCAATTCGTTTCTCGTCGTCAACAACCAAAATCTTCATAATTTTATTATAACCTTCTCTTTTTGTTTAATAGTTTAGTAATTTAAGGACATTTCTGGCCACAGCAGTAGTGAGTCGTCTGCTTGCCGCGACGGCTCATCGATCCACCAATCGCCAGCGGTCGTTTTTAATTTTATTAAACCTTTGTTTTAGGGCGACTCAGCTGTGTCATCAATTTCGGACGGCTCATCTGCAAGCTTTCGGTTAGCCCTGTCAGATCTCTCCCTCGCCACTCTCGCCAATCTGCTGCAAAACAAGCGCTTCATCAGTTGTCAAATTCAAATTCTTGGTCATATTCACTCCTTTGTTTAGGTTTGTAATGACAGTATGCGCGGTTGAGCTTAAAGTATTCTTAAGCAGCCACCGCAAGATCATAAACTGTATATTGCGTACCGCCGTAATCGACTTTACTACCAGCACTTTTCACCCATGTTAGAATCTCGAATTGCTACCTGGTCCACCCATACCGCTGGGGCTGCCAGATTTCCCTTGTCTGCTGTTTACTACGTAATAGCGAACTTTACCTTGTTTAACAAGCTGTTTGAATTGCGGTAGCGTCAACGTCGAGTCACTAACACTGAAGCCGCCGATGGCCATGACTGGCTGGCCGCTTGATAATTGAATCGGCAGCCAACCCAGCCATAATAATACCGATGTGCTCTTTGTTGCGGCGCGACGCCTGGCGCAACACCAGATTACTAACCCAGCGCTAATCAAGGCTACCAGGATTAGCCAAGCAATATTCGGCCCAGCTCTCATTAAATATACGCAGTACGCCAGTCTCGCCGCCAAAACCAACGCCACCCGGCCTGCCGCCACCGAACGCCAAGCCCGCCGCCGTCGGTGGCGTCATTTGAGCTGATTGTACTGCTTGTGTGTACCCTATTTGCGCCATATTTGCTACTCTACCACCTCTGGTGCGCCGCCACCAGGACCACTGCCATATCGACAAACGCCCAAGCCGTTATAACCAAATATCAAGCTCCAAATATTATCGTTAGTACTGCTAACCCAGCCACGATTTGCTGCTGCCGTCAGCCACCGACTAAACTCCACAAAGCGATCGATATTGCTGGGACACCCGCCACTGGGATGCCACAAACGGTAACCACCATTTTGGCGGTGACAATGCTCAAAGCATTGACATTATTGGTAAACCTCCAGCAAGCCTTGCAACATTTTGAGTATTAAAAGCAAGCCCTGTAAAATAAGTCGGCTAGAGCTCAGCCATAGCACTGGCTGTTTGTCTTCAAGATGATCGCAAAAATTGCGTAAGCACCAGCTGTCAAAAAGCTATCCGGATGTTGAACGAACATCAGTGCTGCCGCCGGCGTATCGCCATATCGATTCCGGTAATCAAACCAGCACGCGCACCGTACCATCGCTTTAACCGTTAGGTAAACCAGCGCCACCGTAGCGATACTCTGCCAGCGCGTGCGGCAACAGCTATGTCTCCGACGAAAACCAAATATCCGGCGAATAATCCCATAATCATCATGCTAATTGGTGGCTTGTCGACGCTAACGAAATTCGCCGCGTCTAAGCATGCCGAATAGCCATGCCGTCCAGTTAGTACTCGCGCTTGCGCAGACACCGCATAATAACTGTGGCCATGCCATTAATAGTCAAATGCCACAGATAAAATATCGCCCGTGAAAAAGGCAACCAAACCGCCAAATGCTGCCATCGCCGAAACTCGACTGACCATAATCTTGGCGTACTCGCGACAAACCCATAATATTCTCTGTTGCTGTTTTAACAACATCAACCAGTCTTCATAGTAGCGCGAATAATTCTGATTGTAGCAGCGCGAAATAAACTCTCGCTTGAAGCCGCGCGTCGTTCGGATTGTTTCATCAGCCACGAGCCGGTCGCTAATCCAGCATCGCCAGTAATCAGCGGCGCAATCATCGGTTTTAAACTATCAGATTCGTCGACAAATCAATATCCATATAGGCTGAATGTCCGCCTTACTACTCACCCAAGCCTGTTTAAGAGCCCGGCCGCGGCCTTTTTCTCACCAGCAATTGCAGCAAGCGGATCTCCTGGATATCTCTCAGCTAGCCGGCGAGCTACTGCCGCTGTGTCGTCAGTGCTGCCATTATCGGCAACAATTATACGCTATTTATACGGCAGATTGCTGGCGAAAGATATCCTATACGGTTTTGGTAACCGACCGCTCAAAGCACATGAGGCTTCGTTGAGAACTGGCAATACGATATCGATCGTCACTGTCCGCGGATTGAGCGGTCGCAAAGTCTGGTCGTCGACTGCCGGGGCCGCCGACGCCAAGGGTTGAGTGATTAGGCTGCTTTCATGAGCGCTCACTGTATAGGAACGTCATGAAAGAGTTGCTTAAAGTTTCAATTGCTATAATTAAACGTATTGTCGCGGTCGTGGCCAGACGCCAGCAAATCCACCGGGCCGTAAACCCTGACGGAAACCGGACCGTACGTAGCGACAGCGCATAGACTCCGTGAAACCGCGATGGCTGCACGTCTCGTCTGATCTGGCTTTTTACATTAACCACGAGTTTGTCGCCGTCGCGGCTCAATTTTACTTCGGTACTTTGGAATATTGCGTGTCGTGATATTTTTACACAACCGAGTCTTTTCGGCATAGCCGCCGTATTCCATCGCAACATATTCACGTTGCCATCCAACTACTATACTTTTAGCGCCGGCAACGCTCTGAGGCGTCAACGGTTTTTAACTTTAGAGGTTTTCTCGCAATCGTAAGTTAGATTCGAATAAGTAGCGCTGAAAATCGCCACGCCCGACAAACAAACCGCGCCAGCCATCAATAGACCAAGCATCGCTATAATCACCCGGACGTTTTCAACTTCGGGTAAGAGACGCTCCAGGTAACCAGCAACGTCAAGGTGAACAAAACTGCACCGCTCAAAAGCCAGCAGCATGCAATCCCACGCCCAGCTTTGCGCGGTAAATCCGTTCAACGCTGCCACTGCGCCGAAGCCAAACACGCCGCCGACTAGCGAGTGCCACCAGCGAGTCAAACGCTATCATCGCCAATATAATTCCCAGCAAAAAGCGGAAAATCTTGGCAGCGGTGCTTTCGCTGCTTGCTTTTTGAGTACTATCGTCAATCGACAAGCGTTTGAGCGCATCCAGCGTCACCGGCTCGCCGCGCATCACAGCTTGTCCGAGCCAAGTCCGCGCTTCAGGAATCGACAACCACATCACGATGTAAAATCAGTACCGCCGTGCCAAAACTGTTATAAAGCGGCGAAAAGATAGCGATCGAGCGTATCCACAACGGATTAACGCCAAAATAGCTGCTACGCCCGCACACGCCGCAGATCACACCATGTGTCAGTATCGCGCATTAGCTGCTGAGACGAACTTGCCCAATACCTCGTCATCTGCGTCAACATCTGTCTCCGCGTTGTCGCTATCATCCGAAAAATCGCGCGGCTCGCCCATCTGCTCTGAATTGCCCAGAACATCATCGTTGCCAATCACGCCGTCCTTTGCCACGCCGCGCTCCGCCAAAAAGCTCCACCATTCGCGCCTCAATTTTCCCCGCATAGCTTCTGGCTCGGCGTGCATGTTTTTCTGGATTAAATTCAGGTATTTTTCCAATGATTTTTAGCATCAACCTCCACGCTACATGGCGTTTTTGCCAAATGGATTCTGGTTATTTCTTTCATCGCTTTGCTCCTTTCTCGAGATTTTTAGCGAAGTGTTCAAGCATTTTGATACGATCTTTTTAGTTCATCCACCAGCTGTGCGCCGGTGTCAGTGAGCGAATAATATTTGCGGCGGCCCCTGCTCGCTCTCCTGCCATTCGTTGCTTGAGATAGCCATATCTCTCTGCAAGCGGCTGAGTAGCGGATAAATCGTGCCTTCCACCACCATCAAATCAGTTCGACTCATTGCTTGACAATATCGCCGGTATATTGCGGTTGTTTTGGCACAAACCAGCAGCACGCAGTGAGACCAAAAAACCTTTGCGCAGCTGAATCGCCAGGCTCTCCGCGTAAGCACTAACGTCCATGTTTTTATCCCTCCTGGCACGGTTGACTTTTTCAATCCGACCATCTTTGTATGTGATCTGATGATCGCATTTTTCGCCATCAGCGTCGTGTGTCACCACAATCAACGTCACACCCTTTTGCTTATTATAATCAAACAACAATTCTTCTACTTTGGCGCCCGTTTCACTGTCCAAGTTGCCAGTCGGTTCATCGGCAAAAATGATTTGCGGATCGCCGACAATTGCCCGAGCGATGCCAGCGCTGCTTCTGCCCGCCCGACAAGTCTTTGGCACGGTTTTTGCGCTTGTCATACAGGTCCACCGCCTTGAGCGCTGGATTAATTTTATGCTCGTTTTTCCGCGGCACGCCGAGCAATTTCAGCGGCAAACTGACATTATCAATCACGCTCTCATTACCCTGGACAAAGAAGCTCTGGAAGATAAAGCCGATTTTCTTGGCGCGAAACTCATCGACACGCTTCGGCTTTAGCTGCAAGATGTCTTGCCCGTCGATGATCACCTGACCATGCTGTGGCCTGTCCAGCCCGGAAATCGCGTGCATCAGCGTCGATTTTCCAGAACCAGATTTGCCGAGATCGCCACGCTCGCGCCCGTCGGAATGTTCAAGCTGACATTTTTCAGTGCCGTAAATTGGTTTTCTTTTTGCCGTAAATTTTCGTCACATTCTTTGGTTCAATCACGATCTCTCTCCTATTCCGTCGCCAACGCTTCGATTGGGTCCAATTTTGTTGCTTTGCGACTTGGTAACCAGCCAGAAATTATTGCCATCACCACCAGTCCGATTACCAACAGTCCGATTTGCAGCGGATTAATTACTAGCAAATTCGTGCCGGCGCCTAATTTTAAGACGCTGGCAATTACTGGGTTTAATAACGTCCACTAAGCTCGCCAATCCGACGCCGATCAGCCGCCCTAGCAAAACCAACCCACGCTGTCTTCGTAACGGAACAACTTGCCGATGTCGCGGCCGCATCCCTAGCGCCTTCATTGGACCAATTTGGCTGGTGCGCTCCAACACCGAAATATACATAGTGTTAATAATCCCGAATACACTGGCGAGCGCGCAAGCCGCGAATCCTGCCGCGCCATCTGCACCGCTGTATTGACCAGCTTTAGCAACGTTTTCGAATATCCTGAATTGAGTAGGGCGCTGTAATCTTTACCAATTTCGTCTTTCCGACATCAATATTTTTCTCATCATCAACCGTCACAATCGCCGTTGAATATTCATTTGGCTGGCTTTTGTCATGGCTAAAGTCGTAAATAGCTAGCATCAGCCGTCGAAAATCCTCAGTGTTGGCTGATAACTATGAAATCGTATCCGACTCCTTATCAACCACCGCGATTTTTTAGTACCATCTCTTTGACAATCGCTGCCTTGCCTGCGCTGCACACAGGTAATCGTCTGTCCAATCACGACTGCATCTTTGAAGCCCAACTGTTGCACGCAAGCATTCGGAATAATAATCTCGCCTGGCTTTGGCATAAAATCATCCAGCTTGCCAGCCGCCAATTCCGCCGAGTTTTCATCGGCCTTTACCGCTACTTCCGGCTTCAAATTTTCTTACCGTACGAACTCTGGCCCGTAACTTC
>BNJU01003843.1_pt1 | contig 126213 bp, 158 predicted proteins | sample 8539281 | NCBI WGS metagenome assembly BNJU01 (sample SAMD00202456, study PRJDB9452) | human saliva metagenome | isolation source: human saliva | place: Japan | reverse complement strand
CCGCTAAAATGGGTGATCTCAATATGCCTGGACTCTATTTATCCTGAAAGTGGTGGCGGGCTTGAATCAACTAAACTCTGTGATTGAAGACACACAAAAGCTTTGAAATAGACAGAAAAGCGACATCAAAATGATGTTGGGTTACTTCTCATGAAAGTTTCGTCTGAGGAAAAGTGGTCTGGGACAGGATCCTTGCCTGTTTTCGACCATGGATGACAACGTAAAATCGAAGCCAAGCCCATCAGAACACCCTTAGCAGATCCATGTTTTTCCAATGGCCTGAATCAATGTGAGTGGAACAAAGTCGGCTCAAAGCGACAAGGAGGTGGAAGAAGCACCATGGTGAGATAAAACGTTGGTAAAAGCGTGCTGGCGCTGTGATTCGTTCATTAGTTTCTTGGTTGCAACCATGGTGTGTAGTTGACTGATTTCTTTTAGTAAGGCAGCAAGTTCTCCTGGACGAAGACCAGTCAAGTCCAGATGTCCACGTGTCCGAGACAACTTATCCCACTTGCGGACCGACGGCTTCAAACATCTTTTTAACCTGATGATTACGTCCCTTCATGGATGCAGCTGCACTACTAGAGCGATTTAACTGGATCCACTGAGGAATTTCATAAACAGCTGGCGGCTTGGTTTGCTTGCGTCAATCTCAAGACCACTTGAGTCAAAGGACGGAGATTTTTCTTTGTTCGCACACACTTCTTCTTACGCGCTGACATAGACCTTGATCAATCTCGTGCAGGGGTGAATCATTTTCATCCGTAAAGGTCCATCGTGTTCAAAATTAAAACACCTGATGTGCACAGTCCAAACGTCCCACAGGGTAGATGCGTTCTTTAACAGTTTGGCAAGAGATCCCACAACGAGTCTTGCAGCCCTCGTCTGTCATCACTGCAAATTAAGCACTCCACGTGGTTTTTGTTAAGCGAGATAGTATAGACCTTTTCTTCGTTGTGCAGATAGGCAATGGCCTCAAACTTCGACCTTGTCACCTGACTTTATATGGTCGTTGCGAGTTCACGCACCATGGCCGTTGACGGTTGCCAAGCCTTGTGATCAGCTCTTCTGCTTTTCTCTCCTGGCCACACCTGCGTGGGCAATATATTTCATTGATTTCTCATCTTCTTCTATCAACTTTCGCCAAATAATTGGCTCTTGCGCCTGAATCTCCAGCTCATCAATCACTGGTAATTCTTACTAAATGGATGTCATGTAATCTGGAAATAATCCGTAGTCACATAGAGGTTGGGGCGCAACACTTCTTTTCCATCTTCTCTGTATCAGGAGTCAAAAACATGTGCTTCAGCTGAGCTCCACTAGAATTGACCCCACGAATGGCATCGATCTCGAATTCGGGTAATCGGTTTGCTTCGTGAGGCAATGATGGACAAAGGTCTCAGAAACGGCCCGAGACAAACTCTGGTTGACAGAGCGCCTTAGCTATTCCTTCAAAATCGCTACAAATTGGAGACTGGTGACCAATCTGTATACCACCTGTCTCGATCAGGGACAAAAGCTCGAAGATCTTGGTCTTTTCATAACTTCTGGGCTAGCTTTTCTAAACTCTATTTGGATGCCTGTCGGTGGAAGCGAGAGGAGTTCAGCCAACTGAGCCGAACCCGAATCCATCATGCCTGCCACAAACAAGAGCGCTGCTATTTCTGCTGAAAGTACTCATCTCCTCTCGATCAGGGTCCCAGCTTTGTGCCTCTTGATTTTCTTAGCCTTCTTTTCACGAGATGGATATCTACAGGCTCTCCTCTTGCGCGAGGATCAGTTCCTGAGTTTTGATTAACTCAAGGTTGCGAGAGAGATGGCCTCTTGAACGTCTGGGCTGCTGAGACCACGATCACTGTAAACGCAACTGGTCTCGATCCAGTCAGGACTCGCTGCGATGACCATCATGTCCTCGATCTTATACCTCATCACCAGATGGTCGTGTGGTTCAGTGCAGACTCCTCTTTCTTAGCTAGGATATTTGAGCCAAGAAGGTCAATGGTAGCTTATCAATGTGCAAGCTCCGCATCCTCGTAAATCTAATTTCTGTTGGCGCTTTGGAATAGTACTGGGCGCGATCTTGGTGCTTAGCCTCAAGTGCTCACCCAGGAGCTTGAACTTGCAGCATTCTTCGATTTGAGAGAAGGTCCTGCTCAGATGAATCCCATCCTCAGTCTGTCACTTCCTGCCACCTTTGTGCAAAAGCTTGCGCTGCGTGTCCAGCATCCAACTGACTGAGCCATAACCATATACTCACACGTCACTTCTAGACACACTTGGCCTGCAAGGAAGGTTTGCAGACGCAGGCCAGATACTGCTCGATGACTTCTGTGATGGGCACATCGTAGATATCCATCTGGTATTTAGAAACCAGGTGCAAAAAGCAAGTCCAGTGGCCCTTCAAAATCTTTTTAATTTAATATCCATTATCTATTTTTCTAAGGTCAGGACTGTTTTTAATCCTAATGCAATTTCGTACAAATCGACCTTGTTTTCATGTTGTCTTCAGAATGAACTGTTCCCGTAGGGCTTGGGCTGATAGTTCTGGGAAAACCTTTCTCCTTGACAAAGGACTCCAGCTGACGAAAGGCCCACTGACGAGAATAGGTTTTCCCACTCCTTTCAAGAGATAGGTCTGCCCCATCAAGGGTTCCAATTCTGGAGTCAAGATCGTGGGTATGGTGACAATCCTCTGTTAGGGAAGCCTTGTTTATTCAGCAACACTTGAAAATACAGATTGATATCTGCAACCTTGAGGCTAAAAATCTCACTAGGGCAAGAGCCCTAGCTCAAGATAAGAAGCGCCAGCAAACGTCCTTCTGGATAATTACTTTCCTGCCAAAAAGAGTCTAGGTTTAGAATCTCTGGCTTTTCAGTCTTCTTTTCAGCTTGTTTGGCTAATTCCAGACGGTAAAAACTGTCCACTTCACCTTTTTGATAGAGAAAGTAGAGAAATTGGTTGCAGGTCGAAAGTTTCTTTCTGGGCGCTGATTTTTAGATTGGCTAGCCGGGCTTGGTAAATCTTGAGACTAGTTTCAGAGATCCGCTCACCTACAATGTCTAAAAATTGCTCCAGATCATACTTATAGGACTGCTTTGGAATTGGCAGACAAACCTGCTCTCTCTAAAAAGGCTGAAATCCTATCTCATTTGCATCGAATCTCATATTCCTTACTAAAGTCATGTAAGAGGGCATTGACAGCCTTGAGGATGAGACTTGCGCGTGATGATTCATGAAAAATCCCTTCATCATCTACCACTGGCAAGAAGGGTTCATCTACCAGTTTATGGAGGACCCTCTGTGATGTTATAGTCTGGAGCGACAACCTGCCACATCCGTTTTGGTCATATTGACGATATCTGTCTTTGCCATCTGCTCATCCGTCAAACATTGCTCCATTTGATAAGCTAAAATGTCTCTCAGACCAATGGTTCCGACAAAGCGTTTGTCAAAGGTCACAACAGGGATACGGGTATAAGTGATTTGGCTCAACACTAAAATCGCATGATCAGCATTATGGGTATCAATCAAGGCTGCTAGATTCTCAGCAGGAGTAAGAAAAGTCTCTTCCTGCTCCAGTAAAAATGCTTCAAATTCTTTGGCAATCATCGAGCAAACTCCTTGGACAAGCCTGGATAAACCTCATGATCACGTGTCAAAAAGTCTACTTTAAAATAGCTGTCATCAATCTCCACACGAGCATGAGACATTCTCTGATAGTCCCTCGTGGTTGGCTGATGGAGCCTGGATTGAGAAAGAGTGTTTTGCCTTCCATCCAAGCATTTGGCACATGCAAGTGACCATAGAGACAGATATCGGCATCTTCTTCCTGAGCCCAGTGGTCCAACTTTTTGAAAGTTGAAATTGATATCAAACAAGTGTCCATGGGTCTGGATAATCTTGGTCGGACCAAGTTGAGTCACCAACCGTTCTGGGTAGCCAGCATAAAAGTCCATATTCCCTTTGACGACATGGATGCCTTCCCAGAGCGGAGAGTCTGGTCGGAGTTCTGAGTCACCATCGTGAAAAATGGCATCAACTTCTCCCCAGATAGCGGTCACAGTTTCTTCGACAATCAAGCTATCGCCATGGGAATCACTCATTACAATGATGGTTTGCTTTGCCATGATGGAAATACCTCCAAAAGTTTCTTAACGGCTAAGGCACGGTGGGATTGGCTATCTTCAAGGGTTAATTCAGCTGCGACTTGCCTGTCTCCCTACAAGGAGAGGATCGTAGCCAAAGCCATTTTCACCCTTAGGTTCAAAGTTAATGTAACCTGGCCAGTCAGCTTCGACGACCAAACTTTCCTTGTTTGGACTAGCTACAACCAGGGTTGTGTGGAATTGTGCCGAACGGTCCTTGAGTTCAAAGACCATGGCCAATTCGTGCAAGAGTTTGGCGTTGTTTTTCACGATCAGTCGCTCTACACCTGCAAAACGAGGCTGACCAGACACCTGGCAAGCCACCGAGGACATCGACTTTGAGACCTGAGTCATCTGCTAGCACCATCTTGCTCTGTTAATTGGGAAATGGTTTCTGCTTTCAGGCGAGCATTTTCTTCAAAGGTCATACCTGTTTCAGCTACTTCAGGTAGGTCTGGGTAGTCATTGAGATTTTCCACGTCGTAACCTAACTTGTCAAAGATAGCTCGGAATTCCTTGGTCTTGCCTTCGTTACGAGTCGCAATGAGCAGAGTTTCTCTGACCTTGCTAGTATCAAAGAAGGCTTCTACATCGACTCCTTCTTTAGGCAATTCAACATGCAAAAGCTTTCCATTTTCAACCAAGAGCAGAGCTCCCTGACGTTGGATGACTTCTAGATTGCGACCTGCTTCGGCATTTAAAATCTCAACGATAAAGGAGAGCAGACGGAAGTTAGAAGACCAGCGCATCACCGTGATCGTAATCGGAAAGCCATTTTCCTCGTCACGAAAAATCCGCGCTAAATCCATAAAATCAAGCTCGAGAGGATCTTTGATAAGGCTATAGATGCCTCCATAGACATCCCAGACACCGACATACCAGTCCTGGTTATCCTTGTATTCGTAAATTTTGTTTGTCATAAAGTTACATGCTCCACATGAATCTCTTTTTCCAGCCATTCTTCCCCAATTTGGGCAAAACTTTGGCTATTGGCTGTTGTGTAAAAACGATGTTGAAGAGGTCCCGCATCTCGGCTACGATTGATTTCAAAATAGTTAAGCAAAACCGAGATATCTCGTACACTCTGCCCCACTATCGATGAGCTGAACCTTTGGTCCCATGACATTTTGGATGATGGGGCGAAGGAGCGGGTAATGGGTACAACCCAAAATCAGGCTATCCACCTTTCCAACCAAGGGGCGCAGGGTTTCATAGACCACTTTCTTGGTTACACTGGTTGACAGGGCACCAGACTCCACCAAGGGAGCAAACTTGGGACAGGCCAAACTCTCCACCTGTAAATCCGGATCCAGATCATGGATTTTCTGACGGTAGATGTCTGATTGGACCGTCATGGGGGTTCCAATGACTCCGATTTTCCCACCTTGACTGGACTTGATGGCTGCCGAAGCTCCTGGCAAAATCACGCCTAGGACAGGAATGTCTAGTTGGGCCTTGATTTCTTCCCAGACGACCGCAGTCGCAGTATTACAAGCAATGACAATCATTTTGACATCCTTGGTCAAAAGAAAGTTGACCAACTGCCAAGTATATTCACGGATTTGCTCAGCAGGACGGGGACCATAGGGCGCCCGCGCCGAATCTCAATATAGACGATTTCTTCATGGGGAAGCTGGCGCATGAGCTCACGAACAACGGTTAAGCCCCCGACACCCGAATCCAAAAAACCAATTGGTCGATTATCCATATAGTCTTCTTTCTAGTCTTTTTTCTGATTGATAGTTCATCATGATTACTCGTCCTAAATGAACGGATAGACAGCTTGATAGAATAGGAACTGCCTCTCTCTTAATCATAATCAAATATCAATAGAATGCAAGGAAAAAAGTCTTATCCTTGAGAACTATTGAACATAGTGAGAAGTCTGGAACTTTCATCCCAGACTTTTTCCTATTTATTTCTTTTTATTGTTAGCAAGAGCTGCTTTTGTTGGCGGATGATTTGGTGGTAAAACTTGTTGTACCTTGGCTTCGCTTGGCTTTTTGACCATTTGCGCTCAAGAGAGCTACGAACTGCCTCAGCGTTCAAACGTGGGTTGTCCGCAAATTCTTTTCGATTTGCTTACGAACCAAGTACATCCTCAAGAGCTCCTCCTAGAAAAGCTAGCACAATCAAGATAATTGCTAAAAAGTAAGTCCATTCTTTTTCTCCTGTTTCTTTTTGAGTCTTCTATATTATACCATAAAGTGACTTTCTGACTAGTTTGTTTTACGCTTTCAGGGATGGGATAGACAGTAAAGAACCCTGCTTTTTCTGAGAAAGAGAGCTCCTTGCTGTGTTTAATGTACATAGATAGCCAGTGTTTGATACGGTTTGAGCAGAATTTTTTCTGATACTTCTACATCTTCATAGTTTGAAATCAGAATCTGTCCATTTTGATAAGGTGCTGGTAGCTCAATTTCCACTTCTGTAGCATAAAAGTTATTGAGGACCAGTAACTTTTCATCCTCATACTGACGTTCAAAAGCGTAGACTTGCTGACTGTCTTCAAAAGCTGGTTTGTAGCTTCCTTCTGAAATGATCAGCATTTCCTTACGAAGGCGAATCAAGTTTTGGTAGAAGGCGAAAATTGGGCCTTTGATTTCATTTTCTACGTTGATGTGAGGGTAGGATTTTCCTGCTTTCAGCCATGGAGTCCCTGAGAAACCAGCATTTTCCGAAGCATCCCACTGCATGGGAATGCGTGAATTATCTCGTGACTTGGCCTGAATAATCTGGAAGGCTTCTTGCTCACTTTTCCCTTCTTTTAAGAGCATCTGATAAGCATTGATGGACTCGACATCCACATAATCAGCCATGGAATCATAGTTTGGGTCAACCATTCCAATTTCCTCGCCCATGTAGATATAAGGTGTCCCACGTGACAGGTGAATGCTGGCAGCCAGCATAGTCGCCCCTTCATTGCGGAAATGTTGAATATCGACAAAACGATTCAATGCCCGTGGTTGGTCGTGATTGTTCCAAAAGAGGGCGCTCCAGCCGTTTTTGTCACTCATTTCCTTGCCCCAGCTATGATAAAGACTTTTCAACTCTTCAAAGTCAAAGGGCGCCAAGGTCCACTTCTGCCCATCCTTGTAGTCCACCTTGAGATGATGGAAATTAAAGGTCATGGATAATTCCTGACGTTCAGGTGACGAATAGAGGACACAGTTTTCCATGGTGGTCGAGGACATTTCCCCAACTGTCATAAAACCGTCGTCAGAACCAAAGGTCGCTTCATTCATCATGCGAAGATAGTCATGGACAATTGGTTTATCCGTGTAAGCTGGCTTTCCTTCATTTTTCTGGACAATCCACTAAGACCTCATCCTTACCAATCAAATTAATCACTCAAAGTCGAAACCTTTGACCCCCTTGTCACGCCAGAAATTAACGACCTTGAAAAGCTCTTTGCGGACATTGGGATTGCGCCAATTAAGGTCAGTCTGGGTTTCATCAAAAAGGTGGAGATAGTATTTCCCCGTATCCCCGAAAGGCGCCCAGGCAGAACCACCAAACTTAGACAGCCAGTCGGTCGGTTGATCTTGGATGAAGAAAAAGTCTTGGTAGTACTGGTCGCCAGATAAGGCTTTCTGAAACCATTCATGCTCTGTCGAACAATGATTGAGCACTATATCCAGCATAAAGTCAATCTTGTGCTCCTTACCGACACGCACCATCTCCTCAAAATCAGCCATATCACCAAAAAGAGGATCCACTGCCATATAATCTGAAATATCGTAACCATTATCCCGTTGGGGGCTTGGATAAAATGGATTGAGCCAGACCATATCTACACCCAGTTTAGCTAGATAGGAGTTTTTCGATAATTCACGGAAATCCCCAATACCATTTCCAGTGGTGTCTTTGTATGATTTTGGATAGATTTGATAGATCTACTTTTTCCTTTATCAAGTGCCATCTGTTTCTCCTTTTCGATAAAAGGGAGGAACTGATGTTCCTTCCTATTTGTACTATTTCGATTAGATTCGTGTAGCGACCATGAGAACTTCCTCAGCTTGGATCGTTGTCGGATAAGTTCCAGTGATAGTCGCTGTATAGCATCTTGGTTAGTGATGATAACTGGAGTTTCTGTCACGAGACCTGCAGCCTTAATGACATCCATATCAAAAACGAGATCAATTTCTGACCCTATTGTGACATGGTCTCCTTGCGCTACAAGACTTTCAAAACCTTTGCCATCAAGACTCTCTGTATCCATACCGATGTGAATGAGCAATTCCACCCCTCATCAGAGACAATACCAATGGCATGCTTGGTAGGAAAGAACAGTCACTGTCCCATTGACTGGAGAATCAACTCACCTTGGCTTGGTTCAATGACTCAGACCTTTGTCCCATGACTCCTGATGCAAAAACAGGATCTGTTGCTTGACTCAATTCTTTCACTTGCTGACCAGTAGAGTGGGCTGACAATTTCTACTGGAGCAAGGTTACTGGTTCAGACTGACAAATTCTGCCTCTTCTTGGGCAGCAAATTCTGCCTGTAAGGTTGCATCATCCTCTGTCTTTGTAAAGAGACCGACCTTGCGGAAGAAGAGTCAAGAGCATTGGAACAACAACAGCGACTAGCATGGTTCCTGCAAATGGTAGCATGTATTGAGGTTGAATAGAGAGGATACCTGACAAACCTCCGATACCAATAGAAGCCGCAGTTACATTGAAAAGTAACGGATAACATGCCTGCAAGGCTGGAACCAGTCATCCCAGCCACAAATGGATAGATGTATTTGACATTGACCCTCAAAAGAGGGCTGGTTCTGTAACACCGAGATAGGCTGAAATGGTTGCAGGAAGTGAAACCTGAGCCTCACGCTCATCATGACGGTGCATGAAATAGTAGGCAACTACGGCCGAACCTTGGGCAATATTAGAAAGAGCAATCATAGGCCAGAGGGCAGTTCCACCAGCATCCGCAATCAATTGTGTATCGATGGCATTGGTCATATGGTGAAGACCTGTGATGGCAAATGGAGCATAGAGGCACCAAAAATCGCACCGAAGAACCACTAACAGGACCAGTTAACCTGCTAATACAACTGATGAAAGTCCTTGCCCGATTGTCCAACCGATTGGTCCCAAGACAGTATGAGCCAAAATCAAAGGCTGAATCAATGACGAAAAGGTACAAAAATCATGGAAATCACTTCCGAGGATATGCTTACGCCAGAAAATTTTCAAGATAAGACAGACTCAAACCTGCCAGCAAGCTGGGATAACTCTGGGCTGATAACCGATACGATTAACAGTAAATAACCAAAATTCCAAACCCAGTTTTGCTGCAATATCGATGCTGGCGTTGAAGCAACCGAATGGGCATTGAGCAACTGAGGTGATACCAAACAGATTCCGGAGACAATTCCCAAGATTTGGCTGGTTCCATCTTACGAGAAACAGACCAAGTAATCCCCTACTGGTAAGAACTGGAAGATAGCTTCACCAGGCAACCAGAGAAGTGATCGACATCCGCCCAAAACTGAGAGGGTTTCTCGTGATGGTCTTGCCATCCAACATAGACCAATGGACACCTTCCAAAGACATTACGGAAACCGAGGGATTAGTCCACCAACAATCAAGGCTGGAATAATCGGCGTAAAAGATTTCTGCCAGAGTGGTCATGACGTTGGACCACGTTTTGATTGCTCTCTAGTTGCAGACTTGGCTGCTTCTTTGGAGACACCCTCAATACCTGAGCAGCTGTAAAATCATTATAAAAATCGGCACGTCATTCAATAATCACCTGAAATTGACTGCATTTGTAAAAGTTCCTTTAACAGCTGGAAATTGACCTCGATAGCCTTAACATTGGCCTTCTTTTTCATCTCCTAAAACAAACGCATCCGTGTCGCACAGTGGGTTACGGCAGTCACATTTCTCTTTGCCTCATTGCCTGAAGCAAATCTTTGGCTTGTTCAAATTTTTCCCATTTGATTCTCCTTATACTTGTCAAAGCAAGTTTGATTTGATAAGCATATTGTAAACGATATCAAACCCAGGCAACTTGTTTGTGTATAAAAAGAGGATGGATCATTTTTCTGGAACTTGGCGTAGATAGATACAGGTGTCCATTGAAACTGAGACTAAAACCCATTTAAGGAAGCAATATGAAGAAATACCAACAACTTTTAAGCAAATCCAAAAGAAACCATTCAAAACGAGACTTACGCTGTCGGAGATTTCCTTCTAGCGAGCACGAACTCATGAATCAGCATCAGGTAAGCCGTGATGACACCGTCCGAAAAGGCCTGTCCTCCTCCAAGAGGAAGGATTGATCAAAGATAAGAGGCAGGGTTCTCAGATCGTCAAAGAAGAAACCGTCAATTTTCCTGTCTCTAAACCTAACGCTACCAAGAGCTGGTCCAAGAACTGGGGCTGAGCTCCAAAACCAACGTGGTCAGTCTGGACAAGATTATTATTGATAAAATCCTCACTAATAACTGGCTTCCCAGAGTCGCTATGGTTTGGAAGGTGGTCACCAGCGTGTAGTGGATGATCTGGTATCCGTTCTGGATACGGACTATCTGGATATGGAACTAATCCCATATCACTCGCAAAAATTGCTGAGCAGTCCATCTATTCTATATAGAGGACGACCTCAAACTCACTGATTATGCTCATAGAAATCACCATTGACCACTCAAAATGACAGAGACAAGATTCTCATGGACATAGGCAAAAGACCCTTATGTCGTTTTCAATCAAGTCAAGAATCTATCTAAGACAAACAGTTTCCAATTCACCAGTCATATAAGTTAGAAAAATTCCTTTGTTGTTGCCAAGATCGAAATAAACGCACAGTTGGGAATACTCTCAGCTGTTTTGATAATAAATAAGAGTTGAGAGTTGAAAGAGGATCTTTCTTCCTTAAGTTTCTACCTGAAAAGCGGCAACAGAAATATGTATCTTGCTAAAACTCTTGACCGTCTAAACGATACATTGAATGGGAGGTGGGGAATAAATAAACAAAATAAAAAGACTGTTTATGAAATGTAGCGGTTTCTAATGCAAAGAGAGTTTTGTAACTGCTTTGGAGAGTCCTGTCGCTATAGCATCATGGCTGACGGTTGGGACTGCTTCTGTTTTACTAGGGGCTGTTTTCTAGTCCAGCCATACTGTAGCTGCAGACGGTGTTGAGAGATTAACCGACAGACCAGCCTCTGGTCAAAACTATGCTCAACCTGATAGTAGATCCAAAGCGGGTGGCGGCCTGACTTGCGTCGTCTGGCCGAGGTCAGTGGTTTCCGAAAGCAAACCCGGCGAGGAGACTCCGGGCGACAAATGGTCAAACTGGTGAGCTGTGGCGAAACAAACTGAAAACAAGGAAGCGAACAGAACTGCCGGTGATGAAAACCAAGAAAACTATCAACTCGGCTACGATGATCGGCCAACGGCTCCTCCTACTGGTGGATGGGAAAAACAGCCCTTCACCAATGGAATGATAGAATTGGGTTTTCCAGACTCGTGGCGAAGGAAGATCAGTACAACGAAGACCTCGGTCCAGAATGCCCGATAACTTCCGACTATAACGGGAGAAACTGAGATCGTTACAAAGATCTTGCGCAGGATATAAAACCGCCAGCTGGAATCGCCAAAAGCTAAACAGCTGGCTGAACCGTCTGGTGATTCGGACCGACAGCACTTCGTGGGCGTTACCTAGCCGCTGATTTGATATCTTAGTGCTATGTAGAAGAAAGACTGAATGCGCAACTGATTGTCTGCCGTAATCTTGATATCACTGAAGCCCACTTTCTGACCCTTCTTACCCAAGATGGGACAGCCAACTAAACTGAAAACTTTCTCAGCTATCCTGACGATGTCTGTGACCCTTGACCAAAAAGGAAACACGACACTTGACTTACCCTTTGAACAGTTGACAGAGACTTTGCTTTATAATAACCAACTTCTTGAATATTAACTATGAAATCTGGTCATGTCACACCACAGATGCAAACGGAGACTCTACAGGAAACTCCGTCAGCGATAACGGCCTCAAATTTGCATCCTATCTAGCGAGACTAAAACGGACGGAAAGGTGACTGTTCAGGATGAAACTCTGACCGTTACAGGCGCAGGTTGTGCAACTCTCGATCTCAGTGCCAAGACTAACTTTGCTCAGAACCCAAAACCAACTATCGAAAAGACATTGACCTCGACAGTAGATTTGACTATGAAGCTGCTAAGGCCAAAGACTACGAAACACTTAAAAAGACCCATATCAAGGACTATCAAAGTCTCTTTAACCGCGTTAAACTAAATCTAGGCGGAAACAAGACTGCTCAAACGACAAAAGAGGCCCTTCAAGGCTATAACCCAGAAAAAGGGCAAAAATTGGAAGAACTCTTTTCCAATACGGACGTTATTTACTCATCAGTTCGTCTCGTGATCGGACGATGCCCTTCCACTGCAAACCCACAAGGAGTCTGGAATGCTGTAGATAATCCACCTTGAACGCTGACACCACCTCAATGTCAGTTTGCGATATGAACTATTAGCCGCTCAGCGACAACCTTGCTGAACAGCCAAGCCAATGATCAATTACATTGACGACATGCGCTACTATGGTCGTATCGCTGCTAAGGAATACGCAGGTATCGAATCCAAAGACGGACAAGAAAATGGTTGGCTGGTCCACACCCAGGCGACACCATTTGGCTGGACTACTCCAGGCTGGAATTACTATTGGTTGGTCTCCAGCTGCCAACGCTTGGATGATGCAAAACGTCTATGATTACTAAATTCACCAAGGATGAGACTTATCTCAAAGAAAAGATTTACCCCAATGCTCAAGGAGACCGCCAAGTTCTGAACTCCTTCTGCACTATGACAAAGCAGTGACCGTTGAGTGTCTTCTCCATCACTCACTCAGAACACAGGACCATTACCATCGGAAATACCTTGACCAATCGCTAGTCTGGCAGTTATTCACGACTTCATGAGGTTGCCAATAGCATCTGAATGTCGACCAGAGACTTGGTCACAGAGGTTAAAAGCTAAATTTGACAAACTAAAACCCCTTCCCATCAACATGAAGGCCGCATCGAGAATGGTACGAAGAGGACAGTCCCAATTCACCAATGAAGGGATTGAAAATCACCACGCCACGTTCCCATCTAGTTGGTCTCTTCCCAGGTGCACGCTCTTGGCAGGACAAGACTGAGATACCTAGGGCTGCGTGCGTGCCTGTGAACCACCGTGGAGATGGTGGTCCTGGGTTGGTCTAAGGCCAATCAAAATCAATCTCTGGGCCGCTTGCTGGACGGTAACCCGCGCCCATCAGCTTACCTCGCTGAACAACTCAAATACTCAACCCCTAGAAAACCTTTGGGATACCCACGCGCCTTTCATCGATGGCAACTTCGGAGCAACCAGTGGATGGCGAAATGCTCCTTCAATCACACTCGCTATATTTGCCAGTGCCAGCCCTTCCTGATGCTTGGAAAGACGGTCGGGTTTCTGGCTTGGTTGCTCGAGAAACTTTTGAAGTCAGCATGAAGTGGAAAAGATGAAACTTGCAAAGCTTGTCCTTCCTTTCAAAATGTCGGTGGGACCTGGTTGTAGATTATCCAAATATTGAAGCTAGCCAAATCACAGGTCAATGGCAAAGCAGTCAAGGCAACTGTCCTAAAAGATGGCCGCATCAACTGGCAAACACAAAAGGTATGTCATTACCTTTGAACATTTCCTGGTCGCATAACCAGTCCTGCAGCAGTTCGACAAAATGAGTCACTGCCAAACTCACTCTTCAACCAAGTAGAAGGCGCTGCTCCACTATGTCGTCAAAGACAAGTGAAAAGACGCATCTGGCCAAAACTACCGACCAGAGAATTTTGTAACCAATCAACCCCACTTTTTATCGACCGATCACTCAATCCTCAACATGCCTACACCTCATACTGTCAAGGCTACTGCTTGGGCGAACTTGCCACAGAAGTTTCTGAACAGGCCACTGTTGAAACCTATAGCGAGTTGATGGACGATCGAGATAGCCACATCCAGTACGGAGCTGCCTTTGGAAACTGGGCAGACTCAGAATTATTTGGAGGAACAGAGAAATTTGCTGACCTTTCAAAGGAGACTACACGAGACGAAGACATCACTGCTACCATTCCTTTCACTGGTGTTGGTATCGAAAATCTATGGAGCTGAAATCGTCTGAACTCGGCTGCCACTGCTGAAAATTGACGGCAAAGTCGGCGAAACTTGACTTCCATACTGCTGGAGCAACTGAAAAGGCAGTCTCATTGGTCTCTTCTCAGGATTATCTGACGGACCTCACATTGACTCTTCGTGTTAGCAGCACAAAGGACGTGGTAGTGAGCGCTCGAAAATTTCCTTAGACTACTTCAAGATCCTAGCAGGAGCAGGAAATACGATTGAAAAAATGGATGATCGTGATTCGCGCATCCAGTATGGTTCCCAGTTTAAGGACTGGTCTGACCCTGAACTCTACGGTGGTACGGAAAAATACTGCCAACATCAACAGCAGCGACTCTGGTGCAGCTTCAGAAGCTCAGGCAACTATTTTCTACAGGACAGGTATTCGTATCTATGGTCTGAAGAGCTCACCTGGACGAGACGTGTTACACCAGATGGCAAAAGAAATGCCAAGTCTAGACTTCTACACTTCAGGTGCAACTGAAAAGAGCTTTTATTGGTGAATTTACAAACCCTACTGACGGTCCGCACACCCTGACACTACAAGTTGACCCAGATTCGCCAGAAGGTCGCAAGAAAATCTCTCTAGACTCCTTTGATATCATCAAAGCCCCTGCTGTTGGTATAGATAGCCCTAGCATCGCGCCTCTTAAGGAAAATGACAAAACCATTTCCTTAAGCTCTACCAGCTGAGATTGGGAAGCCATCGATGACCTTCCCAGGTGTCAAAGATCCTCTAGTTTTGCGTAAAAGGTGGATGAAACGCATCTGGTTACAGGTGGGGATCAGACTATCCTATCAATCCAAGACAATCAGTTCAAATCCCAATCCCACAGCGAACCAATCTAGAAGCTGATGCCATTGAAGCTATACCATTCGAAATACCACAGCAGCCCTATCGTAGCCGTCTCTTTACTAAAAGGATGAGAAAAAGGTTGACGAGAGTCAGCCAACTACAACAAGGGGACGAACCAGCTCCTACCGTTTGAAATTCCGGAATACACTGATCCTATCGGAACAGCAGGTCAAGAGGAAGCACCTACTGTTGAAATTCCGGAATACACCAAACCTATCAGACAGCAGGTCAAGAGGAAGCACTCTACTGTTGAAATTCCGGAATACACCAAACCTATCGGAACAGCAGGTCAAGAGAAGCACCTACTGTTGAAAAACCCTGAATACACCAAGCCTTTCGGAACTCCGGGAGATCAGGCCGCTCAAGCCTTAGCCTTCCTGACTATCCAGTTCAAGTCTTGAAAGTAGGGAGACTGGAGTAGAAATCATCGGTGGAGCCAGCGACTTAGAAGGAATTTCTCCGTTTCTAGCCGAGCGTGTCCCTAGCTCAAGAACTCTTTGGCAAGACCTATGATGCTCATGATCTGCAGCTTAAAAATCCAACCAATAATAGCTTGCAGCCAAAAACTCTGTCTTGAGTTCACTTGCCTATTTCAGCTAACGTAGAAAAATATCACCATCACTCCGACCAAGGTTGCAAGTCCTGATTTCACCGTTCGAGACGGAAGGTAGAATTCATCACTAATCATTTCAGTACCTATGCTATCGTCTATCAAGCAACTGGAACAACCTCTAACACAGAGGAAAAACCAAGTACTTCAGATACAGAAACCTTGGCACACGAGGCTGAACAACTTTCAGCTAGTCCGAGCCTTGCGAAAACTGGAAATCATTCTTCTAAAGAAGAGCTTCCAGCGACAGGAGAAGCGTCCAGCCCACTCCTCTTCTTAGCAGGACTCAGCTAGCCCTTACAGCCACTTTTATGTTAAAAGGGAGAAAGGATGACTCCAACTAACCTTTAAACAAACAAAAACAGGATGAAGATCACCTTCATCCTGTTTTATTTTGTCATCAAAAGTTAGATTTACAGTAGGTATAAAAAGGCTAAGGTCAAAGACACTGTAAGCTCCAACTCCCCAGAAGAAGTCAACCTTCCACTCGCTCCAAGGACTGCTCTTGCCTGAGAATCCTCCAAGCTCAAAATGATGATGCACAGGTGTCATAGCAAATACACTTCCCACCACTAAGTTTGAAAGTAGGTAACCTGCATCATAACAGAGCTTGTCTCAAAGGCATAGATAATCCCACATCAGCAAAAGGGGTCCATTCTTGGTGAAGGGCCATAGAGATTGCTGCCAACATCCCACCTAGGCCAAACTCGACGTCTCCCATGAAGACCTTGGCAGGCTTGTGATTAAAGACGAAGAAGCCTAGCAAACCACCAATCATGGCAAGAATCACAAGAAGGATATCAGTTGATTTTGCATATAAGCAATCACACCGTAGGCCGATAAGCTAATCACCACGGAAATATCGCTAAGCCGTCGATCCCGTCCGTCAGATTCACCGCATTTGAAAAACCAACTGGCCAGAAAAGGGCAAAAGAAAAATATAGAAAATCCCTAGATGTAGCTTGAGCCAAAGACTGAAAGCATATCGCCACCACGCTCATAAAGGGTAGAAAATCACTCACTCAAGCGGCTGGAGACAGCAAGCTTTTGTTTAGGATTCAATCCTTCGTTGATCTTGCGGGAAAATTTTGAGGAAATCATCCAAAAACCTACCAAACCATACAAAACCAAGATAACAAATCATGCCAACATTGTTGGTCAAGTGTTGGGTACAGGAGAGCAACCAGAAAGGCTCGCAACAATGCTGCAGCAATCAGGAAGACAAGACCTCCCATGGTTTGGAGTCCCAGCTTTTAGCTTGGTGTTGCTTGACATCCTCGTGCATCTGCTGACCTGTAATCCTGTGCTTTTCGATAAAATCGGATAAAGGCTGGAATACCTATCAAAGGTCAATAGAAAGCACAGAACTCCAGCACTAATGGAACTAATCATCTTAATCTCCTAAAGTTATTTTCATTTTTAATGTCTTTGAGGGCCGTATTGGCACGGACACTTTGTTTTCTTGACCGTTTTGCCACTACCTTCCCTCGACTTCTATATTTAGCCATTTTGGCAAATGTTTTGACATTTTTCATCTGTCCGTGTACATATCAGCATTTTCTTCGACCTTATCAGATAGGATCAAGATCGCTGATTGGCTTCCAAATTATCTCCTTCAGAAACCGAGCGTTCCTTGATCTTGGTTCCTGTTCCGATAACGATTGGTTGGACAAGGTTACGACGCAATTCCTCTGCTAGGTCACCCGGAGTAAAGTCCTTGGTAGCTGGCATAGCATAGCTTGTCGTCTTGCTGACCTGATCCAGATTCTTGGCAGTTGACTGAAGATTGAGGGATTCTTTCATGGCAGAAGCTCGCTCAAGGATTGGGTTGGCAAACTCCCCAAGCTGAACACCCGAATAATGCTCTGGCTGTTGCACCGTCACATAGAGGATAAAGTCAGGATTTTCTGCAGGATGCATCGACACAACAGAGAAGATATAGTTGGTTTCACCTGCAAGGTAACCCCCATTCTTCTCATCAGCAATCTGAGCTGTCCCTGATTTCAGGGCGACATTCTGACCTGGAACATTGACATTTGGTTTCCTGTGCTGTGGTTGTACATGGTACCGTAGACAGGATCTGTCCCGACCATGACCATGTGATCCCGAGTAGAGAGAGCTGCCGCTTTTGACAGGATTTCCGACGATTTTCCTTTTGAGACTTACAGATCAGACTGGTCATTTGGATCATAGAGGGGCACTGATAAATTTCGGCTCCAACATAACTCCCATCGTTGGCATATGAGCTGTAAAGCACGAAGCATCTGGGTCTGGTAACAGAAATCCCTTGTCCAAATGCACTCATGTATGTATGACAATGTTATCCTGCAGGTAATTGACCTGTGTACTCATCTGTCAGACCAAAAACGGGTCGATATCCCAAACTTAAAGCGATTGAGATAGTCCAGCCAGGTTGCATCTCCCATCTTTTGCTCATCAAGGTCATCCGATATTACTTGGTGGGCAAATCCTTAGAGAAAGTCATGGGTGCCACCACTGGTCAATCACTTCATTGGCGTCCCAGTCTCGAATGGTCGCATCAGCTGTTTTCAATTCACTACTGTTAAGTATTCCCCACCAGGAAAGGTAGTTTGTTATCAATGGCTGAGGCCAACATCATCACCTTCATGGTTGACCTGGCTCATAGTTGCTTTGATGAGAATATCACGCCAGAACCAAAGTCTTTTGTGATGCCATCACTTGGTATCAGCGTTAAAGAGGTCGGCCGTTGGGTCGTGGCCATGTTTCCCCTGTCTTAGCGCTGACCAAGGTAGCTGTCATATACTTGCCTTTTACCTTTCACTAGAAAGGCATCCATCTGCACGTTTCCATAAAGGATTGCAAGGGACTAGAAAAGGGTTGTGTGGACATCTTTTCCATCTACTGTTTGTTGGGAAGCTTGATCTGTACGGAACAATATTTCCCAGCGATCCTTCTCATAAGTGATAAGTCCCATCTGTACCCTGCAGAATGTTATTTAAAGAACTCTCAATCCAGATGTCCCAATCAACTCTTTCGGGTGCCATCCTCATTTTCATGGAGTTAGGGCTAAACCGATAAAGGATGAAGCAAACTGTCCATTGGGATAACTACGGTTAGGGCTAGTTGTAAAGTCAACTCCCTCAACACCAGCAGTTTTGAGGTCATTTTTAATGGCCATCATATTGGCATAGGTGATCCCATTTCCCTTGGTACCAAAAAGACACCTGTTTTAGATCTGGCTGAGAAAGCTGTTCTTTGACATGGATTCCTCCATATCCAGATACTTATGGAAAATTTCAAAGCCACCTTATTAAATTGAGTCCTCTACATAGAGAATTTTTGCCTTGTTGACTTGTAGGTCTTTGTCAGCAACGGCATAGATATTATACGAAGTACGCATCCTCAGCAATAGGCGTTCCATTACGATCGTAGATGGTTCCCCGTTTTGCAGGAATCGTCTTGGTTGTTTGATGGACCTTGTTTGCTTCTTGAACCAAGTCCTTACCAAATTTTTTACCCGTTCCGATGATGACCGCAAAGTTGACCAAAAAGACAGCGAAGAGTATGACGGCCAATAGACTCAGGCTTTTCCTACTTCTGCGGTTTTCTTCTGAGATTTACGATTACGAACGGCATAACGGATGATTTTTCTTTCCCACTGTTTCATTTCTTACTCCGTTGCTCGGATATTTTTCATTATTCAGCTGTAAATTCTTAGAGTTTGCAATTTCTTTCAAACGTTCTGAGCGAATCAATTCATTGACCTCTTGCTTGGCATCGTCTAGCTCGGTTTTCTTTTCTTCGATTTGAGCATTGACCTTGGTCAATTCATTCTGAACTTGTAATAGCTTGGTCTGCATAAACACAACGCTAATTGCCAGGATAATCATTGTTGCAGCTAATCAGAACATAGAAGGCCTTTTCACACGTGAAAAACCTTTAAACTTGCGTTTTGCAATAACTGAGCTTGTCGATTCTTTCTGCCATGTTTTTCCCTCTTGACTGAATTTTCTAGCCACGCGCAACTTGGCTGAATGCGAACGGTTGTTGGCTTCTAGCTCTTCGGGCACTTGGCAAGATTGGCTCACGGGATACCAATTCCATCTTGGGCTTAAGATCATCTGGAATGAAGGGCAAGCCTTTGGGAACTTCCACTGTTGAAGCTTCTTTGAATAATTGCTTGGTCAAGCGGTCTTCCAGCGAATGGAAGGTAATGACTGAGATTCTACCATCCAAAGCCAGCATATCCATGGCCTGCTGGATGGATTCATCTGCCGCACCCAGCTCATCAGTGACTTCGATTCGGATAGCCTGGAAAAATCTGTCGGCAGGGTGTCCCTTTTCTTGAGTTCCTCAGCAGGCTTGGCAGACTTGAGTAATCTCTGCCAACTCCGTCGTCGTCTCGATGGGTTTCACCTCACGCTTGCTCAATCTTACGAGCCCATCTGTTTAGAGAATTTATCCTCACATCTGAAAAGATTCGAACTAAGTCGATGATGGTCATAACAATTGACCACCTCATAGGCCGTCAGACTAGCTTCCTGATTCATCCGCATATCGGTGGCGCATCCTTTTTATAAGAAAAACCACGTTCACGCTGATCCAGCTGAGGACTGGACACTCGCAAGTCATAACAAATTCCATCAATTTCCTGGACACCAGCCTCCTGCAAACGTGCCTGCAAATGACGGAAGTTATCCTTGATAAAGGTTACCATCCCTTTTTCGATATAGGGTGCCAACCGTTTTTGCGCATTGTCAATGGCATTCTGGTCCTGGTCAAAGGCATAGAGATGCCCTTTTTCGCTCAATTTACTAATAAATATTCGCTATGGCCTGCTCCGCCCAAAGTCGCATCAACGTAGATACCGTCAGGTTTTACGTCAAACATATCAATCGTTTCATGAAGCAAGACCGTTACATGATGAAATTCTTTTGTCATATCCTATCTATTTTACCACAAATCTGATCAGCTTGCACTTGTCAGACAAGGCTAGGTTTCTTCGAAAAAAATTCTCAAAAATATGTCATATATACTTGACATCTCATCTCCAAAAGAATATAATATGGTCAAATATGTACGACATATCAGGAAAAGGAGACCCTATGAATCGTGTTAAAAAGAATTCCGCAAAGAATTGGGCATTTCTCAGCTCGAGCTCGCCAAAGATATCGGTGTCTCGAGACAGACCATCAACGATTGAAAATGACAAGTACAATCCAACCCTAGAACTCTGTCTCAACCTCGCCTGCAGCCTCCAAACTGACCTCAATAGCCCTCTTTTTGGGAGACGATTTTTAAAAAGGAGCAGACAATGACTCTCACTGAAAAACTCATTAAACGCATATACGGTATTTCTGGTCCCCTTGACGAACATCAAACGGCGCGAGCCGATCTTATCGAGGAATCAGGTCTTTATTGTCCCTCTTTTATCTGATGACATTTTGGCAGTCTTATCCCGCTCGTTCTTGCTTATAAATACCCGGCAAATTGTCGCTATCGGTTTATCCTCTCGTGGTGTTTGGCATTTTCGATGTGGCTGCCCTCTATGTGGTCTCTCAAACCAAGAAAACGAGGCATCACAGCTAGTGATCCCGAAATGCTGAGTCAAAAAGAAAGTAAACAGCTCAGTTTCCGGGTCTAAAGCCGGTCTGATCTGATGCATAGCGATATTTTTATAATGCCACTCATCTGAATGCCCTAACCGAGTGAAAATCAAGTTTCATCAGTTCTCTTCTGAATTCAAACATATTTTTAAAAACTATACTGGGAGCGTTCTTTTTGGACTGATGATGCAAATTGTTGTCTCTCTTCGCATTCGAAAAGCCAAGAAAGAGCAAGAAGACGACTAGGAGGTGCCTTATGAAATCACTAGCTAGACTACTGATCGGTCATGTTTTTATCAGTATTTTCCTTTCCTTCGCCCTTGTTTCAGGAGCTGTTTCTCATACAGTTTTACTGCCTCCTCTTTCTTCCTGCACTCAATAAAAAGGACTGAGAAAATACAATCAAAACGGGTACCTGTCCTCAACGCTGCCCTCTTCTTCCTCCTTATATCCTTTCCACAGCTTCTAACCAACCCTGTCCAATGGAAATTTTCAATATTCCTAGTCGTAACCATCATCTCAAGTTTGGTCTACTTCTATAACTTTTATCAAGTGGTTGAAAAGTAGATCAAAAACAGATTGATTTAGGAGATCACTCCCATAATTTCTCATTTTATAGGCAATGATCCACCCAGCTCATTCTAGGTGGGGATTCTTTTTCAACCCCCTTAACAGAGGTCCAAGTCATTTCCCTTTCATCTTAGAAAGTAGACTCTTTCCAACTCACACTGCAATCAAGACTTGTTGCCTTTTCTTCTTGATTGCGGCCTTCAATCTGGTCAATCAAAATCTTGTAGCCTGTTGTCCTTCTTCAAAGGCAGGCTGAACCAGCGTCGAAACGCTTGGAGAAAGAAAAAGCAAGTCCACTCCGTATTGTCAAAACCAATCAACCCAACTTGGCTGGAGTTATGGTTCAACTCTTTGATAACGGTAAAGACTAGAGGTAGAGGCCCAACAGTTAGGAACAAATACCAGAGTTTTTCATCGAGATTGATTTCTTTTTGTAAAAATTCCTTAATTTGTTCCAAATTCGTATCTTATCTTCAATGGTTAGACTGGCGTAGCGCATATTAGCATCTGTTAAAGCATCCACAAAAACCACTTGCCCGCTCAATCCGAGTACTCAAACGACTCGTATCCGCTGTAATCAAAAGAAAATGCTCTACCTTTTCGATACATGACTGGGTCATGTCATAAACAGCATCATAGTTATTGGTTTGACCCAGCTAGTCCGGTGTTCATAGAGCTGACTATCAAAAAGAGCCATTTTCTTCTTTTTCTCATCGATGATACGAGGAATATTTTTCGGAGATGGGGAGGTCGGCTGAATAATAAAAGCCGTCTACTCCCAAGAAGACATGCTTTCAATATACCGGTCCTCACTCTCTGGCTGTAATTACTATTTCCTATCATTACCTGGTAGCCATTCTGGCTGGCGATATCCTCAATTCCCTTAACAATTTGGTTTGAGAAACTGTTGGTACTATCACCGATCAAAACACGCAATTAATTTTGTTCGTTTTGAGTTTAGCTACGCATAACCAATGCTCGGTTTATAATTTGTTTCATGAATAACTTTTCAATCTTTTCACGTGTCTCTCGGGACATTTTCATATTTCCCCGTTTAGGTAAAATGACACGGTTGTTTTCGAGTCTGAGCCATTTCTGCAATGTCTTTTATGGTCAGTTTCTTCTCCAATCTAAAACACCTCCTACTAATGCTAGTGACTAACATTATTCACCATTCAAAATGCCTATTTCTAGCACTGCAAACGAATCATTCTCTCATTTATTTTATCATATACTAGACATTTTCCCACGCATTTTGTTCCGTCAACGAGGCATAATTTTCACCTGCACAAATATCCTCATGCTAACAACAGAATCAGCTTGTCTGTTTCGTCATTTTTCACTTCAAAGGCCAGAGCATTTTCTACTTGATGACCATCTGTCTGGTAGACAGAATGACGGATGATTTCAAAACTCTCATGCGCAGTGATGGTATAATCCAGCATCTGATTCTCAAAGAATTGGTGTTTGGTGAGTTTGCTACTTTCTTTTCAAGCTCATTGTATTTGGGAGAAATAATGGTAGCTTCAAATCAAAATCAACTTCACTCCATAGTTTCAACTGGTTGATTTTCCCATCTTGATGGTCACATCCTTGTCAAGGATAAACTGAGTCAACGCCTCATGCTGGCCTTGACACCTGATATCATCTCACCAAGAGCCAGACATCCTCTGCCAACATGAGAATTTTCTCCTGTAAAGATAAGGCAAAATCAGGCTCTGCTGACAAATAAGCCCTTCAATATAATGCACTCCCTCCCTTTCTTTATGGTGACAAAACAGGGGTGAGGATAGTATTCATATTCCCAGGATCACCGATCCTTTCTGGAGCTTTTTCCCATCTACCATGCAGGTCAGAATGACTCCAAGCACTCTTTAAGAGATAACGTTCATCTATCTCACGATAAGAATAACGCCACGCATCTATGAAAATCAGTTGACCTTGATACTGTAAGCAAAAACTATTCTCGTCACTATGGCTATGGGCGCTTCCCAGTGGGACCGTTTTTGAAAAATAGATAACGATGTTTCATCCTAATGCGAGACATGCCCAGAGTCTTCAAAGATCCTGAACTTGAGGCTGCCAGCTCTCTTTTTCAAATTCCTGCAGTTGCTTGACCTTTTCTCTTCAGGAAAACAAGAGACTAAGCAAATCGATTTTAAAAGATCCAGACCGTTAAGAAGGTCTTCCTTGTTCAAAACCACAGCAGACAGGCTCAAAATCTCTGTCGTTTCTGTAGAATCACTATCACCAAAAGCCAGAGTCCGTCCATCCAGGCCTGTCATCATTTGAATGTAAGTCGCCATCTTTTCCAGCAACTCTTGAAAGCTATCTTGCAAGTCTGGAAGCAATATCACAAGTCTCAGCAAGGCTTTATAAATCTCTACATGATAGAGAATCGACTGTTCAAACTGAGCTTCCATCCTCTAAAATCTGCGTATCAATTTGCTGTTCCAACTCCTCTGAAGCAAAAAGGTAAACTTCTTCTAGGTCCATCTTATCTGAAAAGAAATGATAGATAGCAAGCATCGGAATCGTTTTGTAAAATCCCCAGTTACTAAGAGTGTACTTGGCACGATAGTAGCTTTTTCATAAAGTCAATCTGCTTTTTCTAGACTGACTAAAAATTTTCTCTAGTTCTTCCTCTTCTAGCAAGTCAAATTTCCAAGAAGGAGCAAGATGAGTTTTCAACCAAGTAAAGGAACGAATGCCCGTATCCAAGGTTCTAGTTATCAAAGATTGAGGAGAAAACTCTCTCACTGCTCAATCCAATTAAATAGAAAGAACTTGCACTTTTTGAATATAGCTACTTATCTCCTTCTACCAGATACCCTATCATAAACTGCAAGAGATATTCTTGTCGATTGAGCATATAAGCCCATTCTGGATCATCTTCAAATACTTGATTCCACACCATCGGCTGGATTTGATGGATTTTTGAACAAGGTTCCATATCCGAGGACTATCAAAATATAAAACGATTGTCCATCAAGCTCTCAAGAGAACGCTTGACTTTCTCATAGTCTTTTTTGAACAGTGGGATAAGATATAGTCACGACATTGGTCCCCATCGACTCTTTCAAAAATTGTCTTCTCTTCTTTCATTATCTATTACCAGAAAAAGAACTACTTAAAAAGCAGTTCTTTTGTCTTTCCCAATACACTTTCGCTCTACATAGATGACGACTCCTTTTGCAATCTGCAAAGGAGACCACGTCATCTTTGATAGATAATGATTTTTCCATGAATTCCAGACAATAACAACACTTCATCACCAGATGTTAAAGAAGCTGAAATACTCTTGTCGTTGCTCCATCTGTTTGCGAAGCAACTTTTGCTGACGAATAGAATGAAAGCTGGACAGTAGAGGGGCTCACTGCCAGAGACAATCACTATCCCATAAAACAATGTCGTATCCATTAAGCTAGAATCTTAAGCCAGCTTCCGATAATTCCGATGATAACTGTTAAAATAACGAGTTTATATGTTGTCCATTTTCTTTCTTTGATCAAGTAGTAAACTAAAAAGTGTAAATAGGGGCTGGTAGAAGAGCTGAACAACCTTATCAAGCATTCCCTGAATACTGACAATACTTTGTTTAGCGTCTGCTTTAGCTTCCCCTGCAGCAAAGGTTATCGGCACCATAATCTTAACAGATGTCGCTGCCAAACCAGCAGTCACGTTACCGATAATAGTGGCAATACGAGAAATCGTTGCCATCTGTTCGCTTAGTTTATCAATCACAGTTGTTCTAGTTTGTCATCCCATACCAGACCGAGTTGACAATTTAATCGCTGTCAAAAATCGTATTCATCGCAGGAAGAACAAGATTGGACCGACAACCAAGCCTTCTTGAGGCAAACGAAGCTGCGATGGTTGAGAACAATGGAGCTAAACAGAATTGAGAAAGAGAATCCCAATGCTGCTCAATGGTCCCATCAAGGCCATCTTGATGCTACGTGTTTCTTTTGCTGGTCAGCCATTTTTCCAACATTACAAGGTGTAAGCTGGTAATAAAAGGTAGGAAATGTGGGTTGGTATTATAGAATTACAGTTTTTCTTCCAAGGCTGGTAGAAACCTTCCTGATCCTCTCCATAGTGTTTTCAAAGCAGGATACATTACATTGGCATATCCCAGCCCTTGATAGTTACTATAGTTAAATCCATTTTGTAAAAGAATGCCCGCAAAGACGTTTTAAGATAATCACGTTTTGTTAATTTGTTAGATCCAGTCATCGTGTGCTTCCTCCTCTACCGCATGATCCGCTGTTTTTGAGCGTTATAAAATTCAATCAAAGCAAAGATAGTACCTACAATTGCAATACCAATTGTTGGGATGTTTAGATAAGCTGCACAAACATATCCCAACAAGACAAAATGGAATCAACTCTTTCTTAGCCATCACTGACAAGATCATTGCAAAACCGATAGCTGGGGAGCATTTTTACCAGCAACTGTCAAACCTGTAAGCAATACTGGTGGAATGTAGTCTACGAGTTTCAACAAGGTATCCATTGAAGAGGCACTTAAAGCAACCTAAGGTGAAATCCAATAAGGCAAACAACCAAATTGTTGCATTTAGAGTGAACTTAATTTCTTCAAATTATGGTTTTTCAGTGCTTCATCGCCGTTTCAGGGCGCTTCAGCTTTACGTGCAGTGTAGGCGAAAGTTTGTAAGAATTGAATCGCCACAGCAATCCAGATGAGAGGGCAAAGAGCCGCTTCTGGACTGACTTTACCAGCACTAGTGATAGCCATCAAAGGTACCAAAGATACCAGGTCCGATTGGGTTTGGTGGAACAGTACCTCCAGCACCAACACCGAATCCCATATAAGCCAATTCACCAATAGCTCCCATTGCAAGAGCAGTAGGCAAATCACCTAGAATAATTCCGACGCAAATGACAGAACAATACATCTATTGGTGTAAATTCCCAACAGCATTCCACTAAAAACGAAAGCTGTCCATAATCCAATTAAAAATCGCTTGAAATACATTAATCGACATAACGATCTCTCTTTTAAATATAGTCCAGAATGTTGACTTCAACAGCTCCATCATTTCCTGTTGGAGTTGTTTTCGTATTAAATGTTACTTGATGCGTTTGACTCAATTCCTTAAGAGCTACCTTGTCCTCTTCACCTAGGAAGATAGAGCGTGTCACTTGCTCTTTACCAGGGCATTGTGAATGTTCCCGATATTGATTTCTTTGATAGGGACACCACCTTCTACCAAGGTTAAAGCGTCCTTCACATCCTTCACAACGATAAAAATTGTTTGCGCAGGATTAGCCTTGTGAATGATATCAATCACCTTTTGCAAAGGGAAGAAACGCATGCAACTGGAGTCTGACAACTGTTTTCATCAGAGTTTGTTGCATCTTGTCCGTGCTCACTTCGTCATTGGCAACAATGACCGTATTACAACCTAAGTATTTTACCCAAAGTTGTCCTTGCCCGTGAATCAACCGTTCATCGATACGGGTCATAATAATATTTGGCGTTGTCATATTTCTCCTCCTACCAATATAGGTTCCAGTCTTTGTAGAAACGGATAAGGGCTTCTGGTAATAGTAGTCATCCCAGATATTGCATCATCCACCCCTTTTACCTGAATGCGCATGGTACACACCGTGGAGGAGACTTGTCCCACCAGGGTAAAGTTGATCATTTGCATAATGTTCGATCAAGGAACGAAGCATGGCATACATAGCATGTTTATAAATATCTTTGTCAGCATCCACCTCTGGGAGATGTTTTTAGCATTTCATGAATCCACATGACGGCGATAGCTGTTGCTGAAGAATCTCGTGATTGATCACTACCATCATTAAAAATCAAATCCCAATAAGAAACATGATCTTTTTGGCAGACGATTCAAGAAATAATTGGTTACACCCTTTAAAACAAGTCAAAGCAGGACTCGTCTTTCAGGGTGACGATAAGTCAAAGGAATACCATAGACTCCCATGATTGACCACGTGCCCAGCATGAATCATCACTATACCCTTGTCTCGTTACACCTTTTGAAGGGTTGACCTGTCTCAGGATCAAAATAGAAGGTGTGGAAGGACGAAGCGTCATCCGAATTACATTATTAGCTGAAGCATAGAAATGACTTTCTGCAATATCGTAGTATTTTTGATCGCCTGTTTCTTGATAGGGCAAAGAACAAGAGTTGAATGTTGAGCAAGCAGTCGATAATCAAACGGTAATGCTCTTTCTTTGCCCAAAGTCTCCCCAAGCTTGAATAAAGCCACCTTTTTCTTGATAGCGTTCAATCAACTTATCTGCAGCTTTCAAGGCCGCTTCTCTAGCCTCTCCATTTCCATTTATCTTTCATATTCAGCCATACAAGATGGTGTGTATAAGAAACCGAGATCATGGTGGTCCAATTCTACTCTCTTGATACGATTCAGGAAAAGAAAAGAACATTTTATGAGCGATGTTTTTAAATGCATCCTGTTGACTGTATTCATAAGCCAACCACAGTTCTCCTGTCCAGAAACCATTGGTCCATTCCGTGTTATCCATGATTGGATAGACATTATTAAAGGTAGCTGGCGTCGGAAATCTTCCTGAAATAGTCAAGGTTGAGGTTCTAACTGCCGAATAACCTTATCAATTGCCTGGCCGACTTCTTCTTTCGTCAGAAGTGGTACTTCTGAGAAGCGCTCAGGCGATTTTATTTCTTCAATCGTAACCTTTTTATCATTCTTTTTACCCTTTTAAATACCCGATTCAATCTTCTTCCTCTACCTCTGCATCCGTTGAAAACAATTCTTTACCATTTACGACTCCGCCCTGGGCCGCCGTTACTGATTTATTAACAACCTCATCAAGCTACTGAGCCATTCTAGCAAAGACTGCTTCCATTAACATGGCTAAGTTCAAACCGAGAGAACATTCATTGTTTTTGGCTGGATTTTCTCCCATTATAGTAGAAGAAACCTTGAATGGCGAGTCCTCCCAAGAGGTCACTTAAATTAAAACTTCTTCTTCATTTGAAATTGCAAGTAAGATTTTTGCTTGAGTTCATCTGCTTGACATTCCTTCCACAAAGTCAATCGCCTCCACTTTTCTTGATTGCTGCAATCAATTGTAAAAGAACTATAAACTCCCTGTGGCAAAATGTCATGCCCTACAAGTACAATTTTCATCTTTTTCTCCTTTCTGTGTTTGAGTTTACGGTTTACTTTACATTTCCATTGTAACCCTATTTTTATCTTGTCATAGTAAAAATATTAGCGCTTTCATTGTTTGTTTAACCATTATAATAGACAGGAATTTCAAAATCTTCCGTTTTTGAGGAAACTAAAGATTTTTGGAAATAAAAATATTTAATTATTGACAAACGGTTTACTAGAACATAATTTGGTTATAGAAGTCTTAACAAATTTGAAAGGAGTATCAAATGACACAAATACATCATTCTCAATTGAGCAGTTTTTCTTTAAAAAGGAAAAAAATTGCTCTCATCACCAGCGCTTCTTATGGAATTGGATTTTGCTGTGCCAAATCCTACGCTGAGTAGCGCTACTATTGTCTTTAACGATATCAATCAAGACCTGGTCAATAAAGGGATTGAAGCTTATCGTGAAGTTGGCATCGAAGCCTATGGATATGTCTGTGGCGTGACAGACGAGAACAGTATCCAAGCCGTGGTCGAGCAAATCGAACAAGAGGTTGGTGTCATTGACATCCTCGTTAATAATGCTGGTATTATCCGCCGAGTTCCAATGTGCGAAATAGAGCGCCGCTGATTTTCCGTAAGGTCATCGTATTGACTTAAAGCGCACCATTTTATCGTTTCAAAGGCAGTTATTCCTTCTATGATAAAGAAAGGGCATGGAAAGATTATCAATATTTGTTCGATGATGGCGAACTGGGACGATGAAACAGTTAGCACTATGCTGCCGCTAGAGGGGCTTGAAAATGTTGACCCGCAACATTGCATCTGAATGCGGTGGAGCCAATATCCAATATAACGAGATTGGATGGGTTATATTGCCACTCCTCAAACAGCACCTCTTCGTGAGTTTGCAAGAAGATGGTTCTCGCCACCCATTTGACCAGTTCATCGTGCAAAAACACCTGCTGCACGTTGAAATCCTGAAGATTTGATGGGCCTGCTGTCTTTCCTCGCTAGTGATGCCAGCAATTTTTGTCAATGGCCACATCCTATGTAGATGGCGGTATCTTGCCTACATCGGAAAACAACCTGAGTAAAAATAGAAAGAAGATCTTGTGAAAATCGCGTAATCAATGAAAATAGTCAAAGCTAGCAAGAATCACATTATTTACGATAGTCTGAAAGAAGCAACAGATAAAAGGCTACCAATTATTTAACGCTATGGTATGCGTGGAAAGAAGGTGAAAACCCATTAACATACGTACAAAACGGCTTTAATGGCTGCCATCCTTTTAAATACAAAAAGCAGTCGACTTTGTTGTTACCGGCTGTGGTACGGGTGTAGGAGCTATGCTTGCTTTAAACAGCTTCCCTGGTGTTGTCTGTGGTCTAGCAGTGGACCCAACTGACGCATACCTTTATTCTCAAATCAATGGTGGTAACGCCTTGTCTATCCCTATGCCAAAGGATTTGGTTGGGGGCAGAATTGACCCTCAAATTGATGTTTGAACGCTTATTTGCTGAAGAAATGGGCGGTGGCTACCCAGAGAACGTGTAATCCCTGAACAACGCAACGCTCGTATCTTAAACGAGGTGAAACAAATCACCCACAATGATTTGATAACCATCCTAAAACAATCGACCAAGACTTCCTCAAAGACACCATCTCTGGCATCACTTTCAAGAATACTTCTTTGAAAACTGCCAAGATGATGAAGTCGTTGCTATTTGAAAGAAGTAGTAGTCAAAAGCTATTCCCTAAACCAGAAAGGAACTAATGGATGACGAAAATCTCACTGTTTGGCGAACCATTAATTCGAATCTCACCATTAGATGCCACCAGTATCGGCGATCATGTTGCCAGTTCGACTTATTTTTGCGGATCAGAAATTAATATCGCTTGTAATTTGCGAGCCCTAGGTATCTCAACGAAAGTCTTTACGCACTCCCCTGCCAACGAGATTGGAGATCGTTTTATTACATTCTTGAAACAGCACCAAATCGATACCAGTTCAATCTATCGGCTTGGCGATCGAATCGGCCTCTACTATTTGGAGAACGGCTTTGGTTGTCGTCAAAGTGAAGTTTTCTACGACCGCAAACATACGAGTATCAGCCAGATTCGCCCAAACATGCTAGATATGGATTCTCTCTTTCAGGGATTAGCCACTTTTCATTTCAGTGGAATCACCGTAGCTATCGGTCAAGAGGTCCGTACGCTCTTCTCCTACTCTCGGAGAAGCCAAGCGCCGAGGGATTATCATTTCAATGGATCTCAATCTGAGAACAAAGATGATTTCAGTCCTAGAAGCTAAGTATGAATTTTCTAAGTTTGCTCGTTTCGCTGATTATTGCTTTGGTATTGATCCTCTCATGATTGATGAACAAAATCTAGAGATGTTTCCAAGAGACAGTGCCAGCCTAAAAGAGGTGGAAAATCGCATGCGACTTTTTAAAAGAAACCCTATGGTTTCAAGGCCATTTTCCATACCCTCCGCTCTAGTGATGAGCAGACAAAAATGTCTATCAGGCCTATGCTCTGGGAGAACGATTTGAAGAGTCTGTCCAACTAAAACTGCAGTCTATCAACGAGTTGGTAGCAGGGGATGCCTTTATATCTGGTGCCCTTTACCAACTACTCCATCATTCCTCCTAAAAACTACCATTGACTTTGCAGTTAGCTAGTGCCACTCTCAAATGCACTCTCCCAGGAGACCACCTCTCACTTCGGCAGCTGTATTGAAAATTACTGGCAATACACAAGATATCATTCGTTAGGAGAATTACGATGACCAAATCAGATACGATTATTGAACTAAAAACAAAAATTGTCGACTGTTATTCGAGGAAATACAAAGGAAGAGGGACTGCAAGCCTCGATTGCTTTGTATCATGGGCGGTATCAAGGCAATTGAAATCGCCTATACCAATCAGTATGCAGGGCAAATCATCAAGGAACTTGTAGACTTGTATCAGGACGATCAAAGTGTTTGTATCGGTGCAGGTACTGTGCTTGATGCCGTAACCGCTAGAGATGCCATTCTAGCCGGAGCAAATTACGTTGTTTCTCCATCTTTCCATGCTGAAACTGCAAAAATGTGCAATCTCTACAGCACACCGTACATTCCAGGCTGTATTACCCTCACAGAGATAACGACTGCACTTGAAGCCGGTAGTGAAATCATCAAACTCTTCCCAGGTAGTGCTCTCAGTCCATCATATATCTCTGCAGTCAAGGCGCCGATCCCACAAGTTTCCGTAATGGTAACCGGAGGAGTCGGCCTAAACAACATCCCTCAATGGTTCGCTGCTGGTGCAGACGCCGTTGGAATTGGTGGCGAACTCAATAAACTCGCTTCCCAAGGCGACTTTGACCGCATCAGCGAGATTGCCCAACAGTATGTTACACTCAGATAAATGAAGTAAAAAGGATAAGTGTTAACTTATCCTTTTTAAAGAAAAATCCGAAAGATGTTTTGGCCTTCTTCGGTTTTTCTATTTCTCCACAGTTTCATGTGATTCATCTAGATGATGAACAAATCAGTTGTTCTTTCCTCTACGGAATAGATAAACCGCCCCTAAGTAGCAAGAGCCCTAGACTTGCCAAAGATTGATTTCGACCTTCTCCTGTCTGAGGGAGATTCTTTTGATCCGAATGGTTCTTTTTCTTCTTCAGATTTTTCCTTTTCTTTTTGAATCCTGAGTTTGTGGTTGAGCTGCTTGTTCTAACTTTTTAAAGACTTCCTGATCTGGAGCTGGATTCCTGGGTTTCAGGATTGTAGTAGGCAACCTCATAGTCATCCCCTTCTTTCGAGATGGTATAGACCCACGTTTCAAGACTTGGGATGGGTTGGAAAATAGTAGAGACAGAATCATCATATTTCACGATGCCAAACTCCTTGTTTGGCATCATAAACAGACTGAAGGGTCTCATTGTTGTCGATGAGACTACTTTCTAACTCTTTTCACGCATCTGATTGAAGGTGGCACGATCCACGTTAGGGGATGAGCATATAGCCATAAGAATCCCCATTTTGCTTATGAGCCTGACTAATCGTAAGAAATTCATTTTTCAACTTCCCTTGTCTGACTGTCCTTCATTGATATCCTTCCAGGCTCGCTTTGCAAAAGCGCCTTACTCATACTGATTCGAACCCTTCTTAAAGAAAAATGGCAATATTCTTTTTCGAATTGGACGATTCTAAAAAGACACTTTGGGTTTTCAGGATAATCCTTTTTCTTGTTCTGTAAGGAGGTTTTCTTTATGATTGACATAGACTTTATATGGATCACTTGATTCCAGTTTCTCTGGTCAATTATAGTTGCAGCAGCATCTGTTGAAGTGTTTTGAATATTGCTTCCTAAAAAGGCGATCTTATCCTTCAGCATAAACCAGCTCTTATGAGCGGTCAGTGTTTTGATTCCAGTTAGTGAAATCCATGGTTGCTGTTGCATTGGTCTCATCTAGTTTGCTCGTTCCAACGAAAGCAGACGAGTAGAACTTTACCTGTATCGCTATCCGATCTCTTAGCGTCCGTCTCTGCCGTACCAGGCATCTTATACGGATTGACTGCGTTGGCCAGTAGCCATCGCTATAGTACCAAATCACCATTGTAAAAGATAGAACATCCCATCACTCTGTATACTAACCACGTTTGTTTTCCTTGTTCTATGTGCTCGTAATTCAAGGTACGACTGGAAAAGAGCGACAAAGCCAAATCCAAACCCTTTCTCTGCATTGCTACATGGCTGTTTTATCCATCTTATTAAAGGCAGATAGGTAACTTGTTCTTGGAACACTTTCACGACTCCTGCATCACTTAATAAGGATTGCATCAAACTGATATCCTTATAAGTCTTCAAATTCTTAAAGACATCATAATAAGTATCCGATTGAACAATGGTCTTCACAAGACTCTGCAAAGCGTTGTTTGGTTTCTCCTTCAGACATATCCGCTATCCGGTGAATCCCCTTAGCACTTCTACTGCGGCATATGCCCTCGCTATTTGACGACTGATAGAGCGTCCACGACTCATATCCATCAGCTCTCCATTCACTAGTAAAGGGCAAACGATTTATCAATCCAGTGGTACATGGTTTTGCATTTTATCTTTATCGATTGGGCTCTTGGTCTTTTTGAATGACTGGCAGTAGTTGAGACAGGCCATCAATCAAGACATTCCATAAGCACCCGTATAGAGCAACATTGGTGTGGTCGATATAGGGATCCATCCTGATAGAAAACCTTCTACCTTGGTCTACCAACTAAACACTTGCTCGATCGAACGAATGGTCGAAGAAATTTCTTGATCATCCTTGCGCAGTAAACCAGCTATTACTTTTACCCTTCCCATATCCACTAAGTTTTCCACCTAGAGCCCTAAATGGGTTGTCAGTCGTCTTTCGGAAATGTTTCGGATCTGGCACAAATTTTTCAATCACATCTGTATATTTTTTTATTTCCTCATCAGAGAAGTATTCTTTCATCAGAGACAAGGTATTGTTGATGGCACGAGGTGTACCGATTTCATAATCCCACCAGTTCCCAACAATGCTCTTTTCACTATTGTAGACATGTTTATGCATCCATTCCATGGAATCCCTAACTGTTCGAATGACGGTTTCATCTTGATAATAACGAGAAGAAGGATTCGTCACTTGCTTGGCCAGCTCCTCCAATTTCCGGTAGGTAGCAGTCAGATTTGCAGAAGTTTTATAATTTGAAAATTTCTCCCACAAATAGGTACGATCTGCTTGAGTAGAAAGACTGGCTAAGCTATCTGCCACCTTTCCTTCTAGCTCCTGGTTTAGTTTGGCCATCTGTTCATTTTTAGAATCATAGTATTGATTCCCAGCGATGATGCCATTCCAGTCATCGAGACGGTCTGTATACTCATCTCTAACAGACGACACAACCTTCAAAGGAACCTTTTCACTTCCTTTCCATCTTTGCTAATCAATGACATTAGTTGTCCCTTCCTTAAGAGGTTCTACGTTCCATTTTTCTGACTGAAGCAACGTCAGGATTTTCTACCTTATAAGTATAGTCTGCGAAAAGAGCAAAAACATGTTTTTCCCAATTGGTAAATCAATCTTTTCCTCAAGCTGTTTATCTATTTGAGAATCCTCAGAAGGCTGGTCCGCTACCTCTACCAGCTCAATATCCTTAAAGGAAACAGTCCCAGTTCCTGTTTCATAGAATAACTCCAGCTTGATTTTATCAACATCTAAAGTCGGGCTATAGTCTGCTTCAATGGTCTGCCAGTCCTTTGTTCCTGAGCGTCGTTGCAGAATTCCACATTGCTTGTCCTTACCACTTTTCCTCAATGATGCGAACCTTGGCAATCCCGACTTTATTATCTGTTTTTAATCTTGAAAACGCAGTTTATACTTTCTCTTAGCTTCAATAGGGACCATACGGTGAATCACTGCCCTTAGTTTCTCAGAACTTGAGATAGTGACAGCTATCCTTAGCCTAATGACTCGAGTTGAGGCACCTGAAAAACTATTCTTCTGGTCTACCCAAGCTGACCACCCTGGGCTTTGCTTCCTGTCCAAGGACTGCTTCCGTTCTCCGTCTGACTCAAAATCACCATTTTCATCAAATTTTTGTATCCCTTTGCTGATGCTGAACTTCCTTCTGGCTTTGCTGAATGGTATTCGTAGTCGTTTCTTCTGCTCCAACTGTCAGATAATGGTTTAATAAAATCCTGATAAAACAAGTGAAGACAAACTCACAATGAGCTTCTTTGTTTTTGTTTGCATGCATACACTCAATAAACATATTGTAAAAATCAATAGGAACTAAATCTCAAATTAGAGGATCTACTAGCAACTAAGTAAACCGGTTTAATTAAATCATACCATTTTTAAAAGTTATTATAAACGATTTCATCATATCAAAGTCTATTTTTCGAACAACTTTCTCATCCAACTCGACGAAAAAGGGTGAAAAACTGTTACAATGTAGAAAAAAGAAAAAGAGGCCTCATGACTTCACTTTATGATTTTTCCGTTTTGAACCAACAACTAAGCAATCACTGAGAGCTATCGTGGCAACGTTCTCTTGATTGTCAACACTGCTACAGGATGGCTTAACGCCCAGTACCTGGGGACTTCAGAGAACTCTATGAACGCTATCAAGATAAGGGCTTTGAAATCCCTAGATTTCCTTACAATCAGTTTATGGGACAAGCACCCGGCAGCGCAGAGGAAATCAATAGCTTCTGCAGTCACTACTACCAGACCTATTTTTCCTCGCTTTGCCAAGATCAAGGTCAAAGGCAAGGAGGCAGATCCTCTTTATGTTTGGCTGAAAGACTAGAAATCTGGCCCTGCTAGGAAAAACGAATCGAATGGAATTTGCTAGTTCTCATTGCCCGAGATGGGCAAGTCACTTGAGCCGCTCTTCCAAAACAGACCCTAAACCATCAAGAGTCTCTCAAAATATCTATTTCTTTTTAAAACGTATCCTTTCATTTAGTTTTGAGCCTTGAAAAAGGATGCGTTTTTCTTTAAAAGTAACTGATTTTCTTTAATTTATATTTATGCTTTTTACATTGCAATTATTTCTATTAATTTAGTATATTTGTTATATTAAAAAGTTTTTCAGTCATTTAAGGAGAATGACCTTTTAAATATCTAAAATGAAAAGCGCTTTTATAAACAGGAGGTAGGTGGCTTTGCAAATTATCAGAGAGTCATTAAATCCAGTTGTAACTAAGTCAGACTTGGGCTTGGGCAGATAGCGACTGCTTTCTCAAAAACTAGGAGTATATTGTGAGATCGATACCTTTTGAAAAAAGGCAAACATTGAAGCATTCGGAAGCTGACTGTGGTGTGCATCTGTTATCGTGACTGGACTGCTTTGCTTCTGGAACTGTACGTAGACGATGACAAGCGTCTCCTGCCACAACATTCACCTAGATCAGCAAATGAAACAAGTACAGATATAGAAGAGACCAAAACTGAACCATGTCAAAAAGAGGGCGTGTGAAGCTGAAAAACAAGAAACACCTGCTGCCGATACCAACAGTGCTGACTTTTGCTCCTTGAAGACATTCAGGACCATGCCTATCCAGACACCTGTCAAAGAACTCGATACGACTACTATCGTTGACCAGGAAAGCTGGTCCAAAAGTAGAAACTGAGAGCATTCTAGAACAGGAAGAAGCTCCAAAAAGAAACTGAGAACGGAAACCGGGCTATTATTAACGGTGGTCAGGACATCAAACATATCAACTACGAGGGACAACCTGCAACTGGTTGCTACTATGGTTTACAGCACTTACAATGCAGGAACAACGTACCTCGTTTCAGGCTCCGGAATCTTGTAGCTTCTAACCTGATCCTACCGTTGCTCATAACTTCCTAGAGGCCAATAAAGAAGCGGGCGAAGGCCACATTCGTGGTGGAAAATCTGCCCAATTCTATATAACTGTTGGTTCGAAACAGCGAAAGAGAAAACCTACTCGCCATCTTCTGGAACTACGGTTTTATTCAGAGAAAGACATCCATTTCTGGAACAAGAAAGAATTTTGGAAAAGGCTATAAGAACGATCTGCCTCTTGTAGAAGCTCCTATTCCTCTTCCGATTGCTAGTCCAAACAAAAGTAGCAAACCTTTGCGCCTTGAGCGGATCATAAGACGCATCAGCCTGGAGAGGCTCATCAGTATGCGATTGGCTACCAACCGACTCGGCTCAGAAAGGACTGAAACAGCCTCATCCTAGCCGGTCAGCTTTACAAGGCGCAGATGGGACCATCCGATCTGTTGAGTCCTATGATGATAAAGAACGACTGAGTATCACCCTACAAAACCACTCTGGTATCTGGTTTTGACTCATGGCGGGATTGTCGATAGCCAAGGGAAAAGTTCTGAGGGTTCACCAACACGGAACCGTCGGACAATGGTGTCGCTGAAAGGAAAGGATCGCTTTTGGTGGCGGACCTCGTCCTTCTCTACCTGAACAACTGAAATGGGTTAAGGACTTTGATTGCCAAACATGGTGATGACTGGTACCAGGTGATAACGGAAAATCGTTACTACTTTTTACCGACGAAGGACGTATGCTCCGGAATGAGAAAGCTGTTATCGGAAGCAACGAATATTCCTTCAACCAAGATGGGATCGCTTCTCGTGACTAAGGGAGTTGAATACAGTCGTGTGGTTATCCAACACGAAGACGAAGGGGAAATCCTGTCAAGATAATGACACCTTTATCGAACAGGACAGCTGTTGATTTGCCATTTGACTATAATTTCAAAAAGAAATCGAGAAAACGGACTTCCAGAAGAATAAAGACAAATACTGAAATTGTATCCATTGATGGATGTAGCAGTCACTAAACAACTAAAAGATACATGGTCTGAAGATCACAATGTTATCGTAAAAGTCTTATGGTCACGTGTCATCAAGGTGGTCTATAAAGTCAACAAAGGTTCCTTCAAAGTTTTACTACCGTCAAAAAGGAACCACTACTGAACAGCGGAAGCGACAGTTCGATAACAATGACGGCCAAAGAGTATGAGCGTTTTCCTTTTGTCAACACCTTCCAGTGCAAAAGACATTGCTGGCACCGTCCAGTCAAGTCTAGCTGGCAACAACCATCCAGCATAAAGGGGTGAATGAAGTTGTCTTTCTGAATACGAGCCGTCGCTGATACGGCTAATCCAACGACACCGAGCTCCACCAGTCGCTCATCCAGAAGATAGGAAACTGGAAATTGGCAATCATGGACCTCTTCCAAGCAAGCGCTCAACTCGATTACCACAGGGAAGAATTGCGGCTTTTCATCACAGGAATGAACACCTATAGCAATTCTGAATGGGGAAATGGAAAGAAGACCCCGATACTTCAATCCCAACCAACTTGGATATTGACCAGTGGATTCGCACCTGAAGGAAACGGGGCTTCAAAACGAACCATTATGGTTGTTAAACACCACGACGGATTCGTTGCTTATCCATCTAAGTATACGAATCATACCGTAGCTAGCTAGCCTCATGGAAAGATGGAAAGGGTGACCTTCTCGAAGAAGTTTCTAAGTCTACTATAAAGTATGACATGAATATGGGGTGTTTACTTGTCACCATGGGATGCTAATCATCCAAAATACCATGTCGCAACCGAAAAAGAATACAACCAATACTATCTCAACCAGCTGAAAAGAAACTTGGAAATCCATCACGGAAATAAAAGGGAAATTCATCAAGTTTGGATGGACGGTGCGCGTGGTAGCGGTGCCCAAAAAGTAACCTATACTTTGCTGATGAATGGTTCAAATACATCAAAGAAGCCGAAGGAGATATCGCTATCTTCTCTGCTCAACTCGACAAGCGTCTCGCTGGATCGAAATGAACGTGGTATCGCAGGTGACCCTGTCTGGCATGAAAAGTCAAGAGAGCTAACATCACAGACAATGTAAATGAATACCTCAACCATGGTGACCCGAGATGGTGATATGTACTCTGTAGGAAGCTGATGTTTCGATCCGTTCGCTGGTTCTATCTGGGCGACAATCAACAGCCGAAATCACTCTCAAAGAGTTGATGGACATCTACTTCGAAGTCCGTTGGTCGTGGAACCCCACTCCTTCTCAATATTCCACCAAATAAAAAGAAGGAAAATTCGCCGATGCAGATGTGGCTCGCTTGAGAGAATTCAAAGCAACCCCTAGACCAAATGTGTATACGACTGACTTTTGCCAAAGTGCCACTGTCAACAGCAAGTTCTACTCGTCAAAACCACCTCACAAGGAAAGTCACCTGACAGACAGTAAAGATGATACTAGCTGGGCGGTTTCAAATGATGCCACAACCGGTAGCTTTACAGTCGATTTGAAGCAAAAGAGACGTTTTGACGCTCGTTGAACTCAAGGAAGACATCGCCAAGCGGCAACGTATCTCAGGTTTCAAGATTGAAGTCGAAATCAACGGACGTTGGGATGACTTATCAGCGAAGAGTTCGACCGTTGGTTACCGTCGCTTGGTTCAAGGAAAACCTGTAGAGGCACAAAAATTCGTGTAACCACTCACTAGTGCTCAAGCAACTCCCAATCTTGACCAACTTCTCAGTCTACAAGACACCAAGCAGCATTGGAAAAGACAGATGCTATCCTTGGACTGGAAATACCACTCAAACACAACTGCGGATACAGCCGGAACAACTTGGTACAATGAATCTGAAGGGGTTCGTGGCACTTCTATGTGGACCAATCAAAAAGATGCCAAAGTAAGCTATACCTTCACAGGAACCAAGGCCTATGTCGTCTCTACAGTCGATCCTGGTCATGGAGAAATGTCCGTCTACGTTGATGGTCAAAAGGTTGCGATGTCCAAACTAAGAATGCTAGCCGCAAACGCAGCCAAAAAGTCTTTGAGACAGGCGATTTAGCACCAGGTCAACACACTATTACCCTCGTGAATCAAAACAGGTGAACCAATTGCTACAGAAGGAATCTACACCCTAAAACAATGATAGCAAGGGATGTTTGAACTCGAGTCTACTAACTACGAAGTCGAAAAAGGAAAACCCGTCACTGTTAAGATTAAACGTGTTGGTGGAAGCAAGGGAACTGCTACTGTTCGCTTCATCACAGAACCTGGAACTGGAGTTCACGGTAAGGTTTACCAAGATACAACTCAAGATGTGACTTTAGAAGATGGAGAAACAGAAAAGACTGTGACCATCCCAACGATTGACTTACAGAACAAGCAGACTCTGTCCTTTGACTTCAGTCAAGCTCACTTCAGTCACTGATGGTGCCCTGCTCGGTTTTGCTACCGATGCAACCATCCAAGTGATGAAAGCTGGAATTGCTGGTCAAGGACCAAACAAGTTATGATGACCAAGCTGAGTCAGTTGGATTGATAGTCCTGGCTGGCACCATGAAACCAATTCGGCAGACACAATACCAAAAAGACGGAGTCTGGGCTCTTTGGCCGCATAACTGACGAGCAAAAGAAAAAAGACAACTGTCACAGCCTACTTTCTACGGTACTGGACTTGATATCAAGGGCTATGTCGATCCAAATCATGGTATCTACAAAGTCTTCTTAGATGGCAAAGAAGTTCCTTACCAAGATGGAATGGGAAATGCTTCAACTATTGATGGTAAGAAATACTTTAGCGGTCGTGCAGCCCAACGTCAAGACAATCAAACTCTAGTTAGCTTCTAAAAGGTCTGGACGAAAAACCTGCACGCAGTCACCCTTCAACTAGATCCTGATCGAAACGATTTATCTCAAAATATCGGTATTCAGGTGGACCAATTTATCACCTCGTGGCGAAGGCAGTGAACTCACAGCAAAGCAGATATCATCCAGTCTATCTCTAAATGGAAAGATGATCTGTCCAACTTTGACCCAGCAGGCTTGAAAAATACGGCCACTGCACGCCAAGCTTTCCAAGCAAATCTAGAAAAATTGAGAAACCAACTCAGTGCTGATGCAGTGGATGTTCAGGATGTCATGTTGACAGTCAGTGCCCTACAAGATATCCTCATCCAAGGATGAGAACTATCAAAGAGGCCAAGAGGAACCTAGTCCAGAGCAACCGGAACAGCCTGAAGAACCTTCTAAACCTGAGCAACCAGCTCAACCAAAACAACCGGAAATTGAGTATGATAAGGCTATGGACAGCTTGACAAAAGCTATCGAGAAAAAGTCGCTGAGCTTTGGATCCAACAAGGGAAGCTAAGAAGAAATACTAGAAATTGCTGACCAAGCCATTGCTGCCATCCAAGAAGCTAAAACTCCGGGAAGCAGTCAATCAAGCGCTAGAAAACTGCTCTCGAACAAATCAACAAACTCGAAGCGGCTCAGCCTGAGAAACCTGCTCAACCTGGAGAAACCAGCTCAGCCTGAAACTCAACTCAGGCTCGGAAACTCGGCTCAGCCTGAGAAACCGACTCAACCCGGAAACTCCAGCTCAGCCTGAAAAGCCGACTCAACCTGAGAATCCAGTTCAACCGGAAAAACCGGCTCAGCCTGAAAAAGCCAGCGCAACTGGAACAACCAACTCAACCTGAGAATCCAGTTCAACCAGAAAAACCGGCTCAGCCTGAAAAACCGGCTCAACCTGAGAAACCTGCTCAACCTGAACAACCGGCTCAGCCTGAAACTCCGGCTCAGCCTGAAAAGCCAGTTCAACCGGAAAAACCGGCGCAACCGAAAACCAACTCAACCTGAGAATCCAGTTCAACCGGAAAAACCTGCTCAACCTGAAAAACCAGCGCAACCGGAAAAACCTGCTCAGCCTGAAAAGCCGACTCAGTCTGAGAAACCGGCGCAACCGGAAAAACCTGCTCAACCTGAGAAACCGACTCAACTGAAAAACCTGCTCAACCTGAGAAACCGACTCAACCTGAGAATCCAGTTCAACCTGAACAACCTGCTCAACCTGGAGAAACCTGACCAGCCTGAAAAGCCAGTTCAGCCTGAGAAACCTGCTCAGCCTGAAAATCCGACTCAACCGGAAACTCCAGCGCAACCTGAGAAACCAATTACTTCTTCAAGTCCTGAGGAAGGAGTTAAAGACCTTGTCTTTACACTTCCAAGCTTGGAAATCGTCAATAAGGTCGTACCGTTTAAGACGATTCGTCGCGAAAAACCCACAATTAGACAAAGGAAAAGAGCAAGTTCTATCAGAAGGGAAAGACGGTCTCTTAGTCGAGTATGTTGAAGTGAACGGTAACAATCGCAAGGTTCTCCAAACAGAAGCAACTCCAGCACAAGATCGAGTGATTGAGGTAGGTAGCAAACAAAGCTCAGTTGGAAACAGAAGCGCCACCAGTTGTGACTCTTTCCTGAGTATATTCTCCCAAGAGAGACTTGAAAAACCTGCTCCAGTCGTAACAGATAATTCACCAGCTAAAAGATGAGAAAAGCTCCTGTTACAACTAGCAGTCAAAGACAGACAGAAAGACAACTTCCAGCAACTGGGGAAACAAGAAGCAACTGCCTTCCTCTACTTGGCAGCAATCACTTCTATCTTGTCTCTCTTCATCTTCCAAAAGAATTTCAAAGACTAATAACCCTCTTTGATTGATTCTTTCTAATTATTCAGTTCCTGCAGAGAAGATCGTCTGGTCTCTTTTTTCATGATCAACCTTGTGTGAAAAATCCATAGAGATCCCAAAATTTAGTGAACTTTTTATAAATTCACAGTACTGAACGCCCATATTTTCTAGCTCTCCTACTTACATAGTTTCCTCTAAAACTTACTCGAGCCATCTCCATTCACAGAATTCACTTTCATCACTTAGCAGGATAAATGCTTCTCAAATCAATTGTTATCCCTTAACGATCTATTATTTCATTTCAGATGACAAGTCTCCATCAATACCCTATATTTTTATAGGCTAGAATACTATAGTTCAAGGGCATACTTTTATTATTTATAGAAAAATTACTTATAAATATTATGTAAATTGATTCTTAATAACGCTTTAAAAGCGTCTATCAGATTTTCAAGATAAAAATAGTCCAGAACAGTTGTTCTGAGATTTCCTTTCCATACTTTCCTAAGAACCTAATTGAAAATCATCTGGCTCTATAATTTCTGTAGTGGGTAAAACTACTGTAGAAATTATGGAGCCTATTTTGTTGTAGAGTCATATATTCTATCTCACCCTTTTTCTTAGGCGATAGAAAATCAGAATCTATGCTCTTCAATGGAAAACACATATCGATTTTTCAAAATCACAGATTCAGCTAATTCAAGCTTTAGATGAGATATGGACAAGTAAAAATCAACTAAGGAAACTAAGAAGACTATTTTCTCTATTTCCAATGACTTACTTCAACTCTCACTCTTGGAAAAGAGCAACAAAAAATCATGAACTAGCAAAAGTTTGGCATCATCAGTAATCCAGAACAATTTGTTTTTACATATATCGATACAAAGGAAACATCAACGAAGCCTTTTACATGCTGACTATCTAAAACAATAAAATGAAAAAGCATCAGAAAGCTGACATAAAAGAGCTGGCACATGCTACACCTCATAAACTGCGACATACAGGAGCAACGCTTTGCTAAACAAGCAGGAATGAGCTTAGAAGCTGTTTTTCTGAGCACTAGCACATAAAGTACAGGGTACAACTCAGTTTATGTCAATACTCTAATATAGTTCCTATGGCAGTTGGTGAGATTTGCTTTAAAGTCTCTAAAACAATAAGGTAAAAATAAGGTGAACTTTGGGTAGACTTTTTACACTGAAAAAGCACCCATAAGGTAAACTTTGAGTGCTTTGGAAACATTGATATAATCGTGATTGATTACATTGAGAATTGTGATGCTTTACGAGCTTTCTTAAGACCTGGTTGAAACTACTTTTATTTGAATAAGTTTCAATATCACTTAAAATCAATGTTTTCCCACATTTGCAGAAAACAGAATTTCATCTAATTTGAATCAATTTCAGTTGAATGGTGTGAATTTTACCTAAAAATACAAATTGAGCTAGATTTTACACAAAAGTTCACACCATTATTTAGGTGATTTTTGATTTGTCTGTTCTTTAAGTTCTTCACTGAGCTTTCTCTCTTATAGCATTATGAGCAAACTTCGTTAAAGGCTCTCCAATTGCTTCTTTATGAAAGTTAAATCCAAGTAACTGCATTGTCTTTAAAGTATCCTTATTTAATAATGCAACCAATTGATTCATATTAGACCGTTTATTCTCATCCATTGTCGTGAAAGATGATAGCAATTTAATCAACCTGTTTCAGTGTATTATGTAAAATATTCGATATCATCATTCTCAATATTCACACGGTGTATTCTCTTTATAAGCATTTCGCTATCCTTAACGCCTGTTCTCGTTCTATAGTAACTCGTTGATTATCTCATCATAAGTATTACGGGTTTATCAGCATTCCGTTCTTCTCGCAAAAGATTGCACTTTTGCTGTTCACCAACGTAGTTGTACCTTTAACAACAAGAGTGGTTAACTCAACGCCTGCTTTTACTAATGCTTCTGTAACATATTGTTCCATAATTATAGCTCCTAATTTTTCTAAAATGATTTATTACCTACCAACAAATGCTGAGGTTAATTTTCATAAAATTCTGTTAAAAGACATCTCCATCTCTTTAAAATAAGCCAATCAAGCTTGTTTTAACAAGTTTGGTCTACGTCTAATTCTTTGTCACATGACTCCCGAATTCTTGAGTGATTCTACGATTTCTGAGTTCTAGAAATACTAGTTTCTAATCTTTTAAAATACGACTCTTTGGGAGTTACTAGAGTTTTTAAAATAATAGCTAATAATTCGAAAGCGAATCTATTTGTTTTATAAAGATTGAGATTATATTTCTTGATGACAGATTCTCTTTTATCTTGGTATCTTTAAAGAGCTAGGAACACGCCGGACAATAGTAATCAATTCTCCTATCAACATAGCTAACTTCGGGACGATATTTCGATGGATTATCTTGTTGGAGCCATTTTATTTTTGGATAATTTTAATTACTTTTTGTAGAAATTTTTCCCCAGAGGATAATTCTGTGATTCTAGTATATATTTCCAAATCTGTATATATATCATTATGGAGCCATCTTTAAAACTATTTGTATTTTCACCTTCTTATATATATAAAACCTATAGTATTTTAAACCTTATATATTAACAAAAATCACTCCCCCTAGGTATCTGATTCACTGTGGTCGGATTCGCATTCATCATCTGAATTAAGAAAATCTATACGTTGATTTTGAAGTAGTCTACAAACCGTATCCAAAAATTTCAGTTTCGAGGATGGATAATGATACGACGAAATTTCGTGAATCTGGGTGATAGATTAATTTTATGCAAAATATATCTTCTACAATTCTATTTCCATTCATTGGCTTCATATAGGGCATCAAAATCATAGATATTCTCACTAAAAGCCATCTATGATTTTTACTCGGGCCACATTTCTTTACTCATTATTTATATCATTAGATAGAAGACGCAATGAAGCTTAATATAAAAGGATTTAGAGATACTCTACATCAACATGCCCATTTCAGAGACTCTGATACCTGCATCCGTCATAATTTGCTTACAAATTTCTCCAAATTTCTTCAAATAATATTGGTCAAACATTTCTCGGCAGCATCCATTTCTTCTGTCAGGAAGCAATTGTAACTCTAGTAATGGCTCATCGCCATTTCAGATAAAGTATCATCCGACTCTGGAGAATAATTATCCAAATAGTCCTCTAAAATTCCCTTCTGCTCTTTACGTTCCTCTTCCACTGTCTATCTATAATCTCACTGAAATTCTGCACTCAAGTAAAAATTTTCTCTTTACTGGATTTATCTTTTTCTCGAGTTTATAAAAATGTGAGTTCTTCAATGCAGAGAATTCTTCTTTGTCGCTATATTCCTCATGCAATAACTAAGTACGTACTTAACGTGTTTGTGTGAATCTAAAATATTTTTGAGAATACTTGATGATGCTATTAAATCTCCCATCAAAATTTTCGAAATATCATACTATATATAAAAACCGCGCATGATGCAGGCTCAGAAAACATTTCCATAATAATCTCATGTTAAGTATGACATTTAACTTAAGTAACAGACAGTTATAACTGTCACTTGTCGCATCTTTCGACGATGGTCCGATCATGATTTAAAGAAAAGGAGCCTAATATGGCTTTTACGAGAACTCATCTCATTTCACTGCATTCAATGCACCTCAATTTCTTTTTCACGTAAAAGACCCCTAGCTTCATCTCTGCGACACGATGGACAGAGAAAAGCTGATGCGAGTTCAGGGAGGTCTGAAAAGGAATAAAGGTCTCACTGCTCATTTTGAGTAAAGACAATATGACTGCTGAACGAGACTAATCTTGGAGAGAGCAAATTATCAGTCCGGTGTACTGCTTGCATCGCTCGAGGCACTCAGTTTTCAAGCCAACCAATGCTGACTTGGCATGATTTACAAACATCGAAAAGCTGTCATCTATGCAGAATATCACCAATCAACTGAAGTTTGACTGCTTCAGTGATTGAGTCGATGAAAACATTGAGTTATAATTTTGGGAGGTCATAGTATGCATTATGTTATTTATATGTTAGTGTATGTTTGAGTGCATTTGCAAATTCAGACACAACTGGTCTTTCTATCTCATCGGATGGATAGGCGAAGCAGGTGACGATGTCATTTGGAAGATTCTTGCCGGTTTGGGGTGCAAGCCTTTGTAGCTCCTGTAATTACAGTCTTTATTTCAATGAGAAGCCGTTTTAATGGAACTACTAGTGCACTGTCATCCACTCCAATCTGGAACCATCACAAGACCGGATACAACACCTTTACGCATGCTATGGTTCCAGTTCTGTTTGATTGCTGACTGGGGAAAATGATGAAAGGCAAAAGAATTTATCTCAGGACAGAAATTGGATTAACAATCACTTGGTAGTCCATTTTCACAATAGGCCACAAACATCAGGAACCAAGTGAGCTCAAGGAGCAACTTTCAAGTCCTGTGGACCAATGGCAGGTTGGGAATTTTCGAGTAGGAGAGCTTTATCTTCATAATTTTGAGACATCTTTCTAAATGGTCAACTCCAGTGATGAGATGTAGATAAAATATCGAGAATCACGAAGCGGAGGGTTAGCGGTGCTCGTGTTGAACGCGAAAGGGAGCATGATGTTTTACCCATCTCTCACTCAATCAGGATAGAGAAATGTCAGAGAGAGATGACTAATAGGAAATTTCCACCTTATGGGCTGATCGCAGGTAGTTATCAGTTTATTGGGTTGGAGTAGTCATCTCGCTCTGAGTCCGGCTCCACTGGTGCAGTAAAACAGAGACTTTGACTTATTGGTTATGAAGCTTATAGACGTTTTAAGAGGGAATCTGATGAACTTTGTATCCTTTGATCATAAAAGAGGCAGTGACTGGTCTCCGTTTCACGAAGATACTAGTGGTCATTATGCCCTCAGCAGAAAATACTTCAGGTATTGTGAAAGCACATTTCTATCAACAGTTCAAATCTTACCAGAGTGGTGCAGAAGATATTGGTGACACATCGTCCTGTGTCATCGATGAATTATCAAGCATTGTCGAGAGCTATTCTACCAAAAAGAACGAGGATGAATTCTTGAAGACAGTTCAGGATATGCTGGCGACTCGCGCGGTCTGGAACGCACGGTGGCTATCGCAGTATAGTAGGACACCATGCAGCCGTCCACCTGTTTCGATAGAACCGAAGGGTCGACGCCAGACTCTGGAATGGCGCGGTAGTAATTTGGTGAGTAACTACCGAAGGAGTTCGAATGGTTTTTGGAAATCACAGATCAGAATCTGTGACAAACCTGGATCGTCTCCAGCCGGCAAAGGACCAGCTGATCTCATGAAACCAGTTCGACGTGTTATGATACCTCACATTGAGATAGAGAGCTGCGCTCAACGAGCATCGCCAAACGATACTCAAACTCAGTGAAAACCACCATTCGGTGATGAATTTCGGCTCTTTTATGTCGTGAAAAGTCTGTTGAACAGTAGGCTGAGGATTAGCAGAACAGATGGTACAGTGCGTGGTTGAACTTGGCTCAACCGTACTGATACTGGATCAGCTTTTTCCTCTCAGGGTTCCTGCTGTCAATAGCTAGCATGAAATAAATAGAGAATTCATTATTATACTGACTATGACTTGATAAGCTTACGCAGCAGAGCAGGAATAAAGTCTGCCATGCATAAAATAGATTCAACTTACTTTGTTAAAAGTACTTGTATGGTAATACGATAGAAATGACAAACTGCATGAATGGACAACGAGGAGCAGACCATCAAAGGTAATATCTCGGAAAACGTTATGTAAATCTTGAAACAGGTGAGATTTACAACGCGAATACATCAAATAGTACACGATTTGATAATCTCGAAATCGAGTCACAGCAACGATGAGAAAGCTGAGACGTTTACGTTGCTCGTAACATCATTGGTGGACAAGCAATCAACTATGGATAACTTTTACAACATATGAAACTATGTTATTGATTCTGAAATAGTTTATAGATACATTTATTCATCAAAATTCGCAAAGAAATACGGTCATGTAGAATATGCTGCTGTTATTGAGCCACAGAGATGTGAGTACGGTGGCATTTACGCTGCGGTAACCGCAGAGAATGACACGACTCTCTCTATCTAATGATGTAGTTGCCACCATGTGGGTGAGGTTTTACTAAAACTAAACGATTAAGAAGGCTGATAAGGTTGGAAGCACTTTGATAGCTTATCCATCTAATTCTCGCAGATAGGTGACAAAAGACTCACAAAGTAAAAGCAACCGTTAAAGGGCGAGACTATACATGTATCCAAAAAGGATTCAGTTTATAGAACCAGTCGTGATAGAAAAGCCTTTGGAAATCCACAACAACAAAGGACTTATGGAGACTTATAAAATTAATAGTCCACCAATTTTCACGTGACTACAAAATACTAGAAACTCCTCTACGGCATAAAAAGAACATACGAGCTGAGTTTTGCGATAACGAGCCTGTGTCAGACACTTTTGCAGAGCACAACTGACAGACCTAAAGAGTGGTGAAAATGACTATCACGCCTCCTATTTACCACAGAATAGGAGAAACGTGCATGTTATTCTACCAGATGAACAGATTCGTCAAATTCAGCTTTTGATTTGCTGGACTTACTCGCCACCTACGAAATCCGAGAATCGGTTGAACAATAGCACTGCTTAGAAGTCCATTTTTGAACAAACAGCAAACTTGCTGACTATTCAGCAATTTCAATAATACACTGATGGTTGGATTCGGAAAGGGTTTTACCATCATTCGGTAGTGAAAAACCGTTCGGTTCGGATAAAACCGAAATCAATCGCTGGTTACAAAATCAGTAGCATTTTCTACCGTGGTTTGTTATAATGAAATCACGGTATTTTTCTAGCTCAATTAAAAAGGAGAATACTATGTCAATTACAAAAACTAAAAATGGAACTTATCGCTTTTACGAATCTACATTCCTGAGAAGTCAAGTCTTCACTAGGTGTTGATAAGAAAGTGATTGAAAAACGAGTTCAAAAACAAGGAGTGAAGCAAAAAATACGAACTAGAACTTTCAGAAACAAGATTGACAAAATTCTTAGTGGAGAATCAGCCTTACTAGAAAATAATGGTTCTATACTCTTTTCCGACTTCTACAAAAACGTTTGGTGGGAACTCTACAAAGCAGGGACAAACCACTTCTACGACTAAAGCCACCTTCTCAAGCGACTATAACTGGTACAGAAATCGCCTTTAGAAAACACACTTACCTATGCTTGGTAACTACTCTATTGAGTTTCTCAACTCAAAAATAAACAAGTTGTTTTTAAATCTATTAACTCAAAAAGCCGAGGAATATGCAAATTTCAAGGTTATTAGAAGCTATGTTAATTCTATCTTTTGACTGGGCAGAAGAATTAGAGTATATCGAAACTAATCGCTCATCAAAAACGATAAGTCGTATCAAAGCTACTAAGAAAAATCAAGTTACAAGAATCTAGACGCAGATTTATATCTATCTAAAGAAGAACTCGCTATGGTTTTACAGCTTTTGAAGATGACTTTAGAAAACGGTAAGCTCCTATTCAAAAGCATTATGTGTTATTCTACACCACTCTCTCTAGGAGATAGAAAAATCAGAAAAGCTATGCTTTGCAATGGAAAACACATCAACACCAAGAAACAGGAATCCAATTGGTCCAAAGCTCAGACAAATACAAACATCTGTAAAATCTACAAAAGGGAACAAAGAAAACAACCTTTTCAAATCCTATTGAACTTGCTGACTTGTCTCAATCTTGGACAACAGACTGAGTTTGGCAGAATTTGAGTATTATCCAATCTGGACATGAACAATATGTCTCTACTTACTTATCGACAGTGAAAGGCAATGTGAATAGCCCTTACACCTGATTATCTCGTCACAAAATGAAGTCAGTCAAACGTCGTCACAAGGAACTGACACACGCCACACCGCACAGATTACGCCATACAGGAGCAGCTCTAGCCAAACAAGCGGGTACATCACTCGAAGCAATTTCAGAGGCTCTGACGACATGAGCGACCCCTCACTACCAAAACTTTCACGTTAATACTTTCAAATGTTGTTCCAATGGCTGTTGGAGAGATTGCTTATCGTTATGTAAATAAATAATGGGTGTGAATTTGGTGTGAAAAAGTGGTGACGAATGTCAAAATCATTAAAACAAAACACCCATGGTGTGAACCATGGCAGTGTGTAAATACTGTAGTGTAGCTGGCTCTGTAACGTTTCAGGGAGCAAGCTGGGCCAGTTTCTGACGAGCTTTCTTAAGACCCGGTTTCTTTACGTTCAACTTCTACGAGAGTCACGTGTGAGAAGACCCGCGCGTTTCAATGAATCGCGGAAGTCTGCAGATCACTTGACGAAGGAGGCACGAGCGATACCGTGAGCGGATGGCTCCTGACTTGACCAGCGTATCCACCAATTTGCCACAGCGTTAACGAAAACGTCGAAAGCGAACCTACGGTTGAAGCACACGAATGGTTGGTTGATAACAAGACGAAGGTCGGCGTGTGGGATGTGCTCTTCAACATCTGTTAAGCGGTGATTTTGCCAGTTCCTGGAACAAGGCGAACGCGTGCAAACGGCGCGTATCGACGTCCAAAGTACCTGCACACAGTGCTGTGACATACTTACGTCTCGCTCCTTAGATAAAGTCCTGCAAATATCCAAGAACTTCTGGTTGTTGTGCAGCGTGGTGTGTGCTCAGCTCCAACGAATAATACTTTCTAATTTCATACGCCAGAGCGCGGCCAGGTATTATGTGTGGAAAGCATACGCTTTAACTGGTCGATCAAACGTATCGCATTTAGAACGAAGTTCACCAGCAGAGATTTGTTTCAATCCACCTGGGTGGTTTGAGTGAGTCAGTAGATCTCATCGCTGCTTTTTACCAGTCGATTTAACTTTTCAGCATTGACCGCGGTGCGAAAGTCACCTGCTGTCAGTGTGTGGTGTAAATGTTAGTGTTTGTCTCGCGCAGTACGCTAGCAACAACTGCCGAAAGTGCTGTCCAAGAGGTACATCAGTTGCGTCAACAACGTACCATTTTGCGTTCCACTTGGCCTGGTTTAGCATGAATGTGGTCTTGTTCACAGATTTCTCCTATATGAATATCGTTTTTGCTTTACAGGGCGGATGTTCCGGTCCGCGCATTTGAAAAGGTTCCGGGGCCGCTTACAAATGGGGTAACACACTGCTCGTCTATCATACCAAATTCACTACTAAAAGTCAATAGACATGATATTTTGCCACGATTTCAGTAAGTTTAACATCTAGAAAACCTCGCTTTGCGAGGCTCTCCATATTATAAGCTAAGCATCGCTTAAACGTTGCCTTTCCAGTCCCAAATCATCCGTTTGAAGGACTCAGGACTACATACATGCGTCCGATAAAAGGCTGTTGCTGTGCTGCAAAACAACCGTTATGGCAAGTGAAATCCAAGCTTCTGAGACCACTTGCATACCGTGATAGCTCTAAACAGCATAAAGAAGGTCGAGAATGAAAGGAATATAGGAACCAATCAGAACTAAATTAGTCCTGCACGTGCATCTAGAGCGGTCACAACGAGATCACTGCGATAATCAAGATCATCAGGTGGCGACAGGAGCCTTTCCTGAATCCTCAGGGCGAGAAACCACATAGAACCTAGGAAGGCTGCCAAAACAACATACATAAAGACGACCAATACAAACACAGGTATTGAGCGAGAAGGCCTCCTCCCAAATGGTTTAAAATACCTGAATTTGCTAAGAATGGTAAAATCTTTGAAGAGAGAAGTGGTGCACACACACTCTACTTCACTACGTAAATCCCAACATGGGTCAAAATCACAAGCAAGACGATCATGCGAGCGCAGAGATAATGGCTAGTCTCGTGATGCTAGAGAAGACCACTTCCATGATTTTGGTTCGCACCTCACTAGCCACTTCCTGAGCAGCAGTAACACTAGCATAGGTAATCAAGATCATAGCAGAGGAAGAAACCAAGCCCTGCAGCTGCCAATGGTTTGGACCATCTTTATTTTCTTTGGAGTTCGGTCAATCTTCTCCAGTAAAGTCAACAGTTTGAGCCAGGAGTTTTTCCTGTTCTTGAGACAAATAGCTCCATCGAGCGATTGAGTTGGATACTGCAGTTCATTTAGCTTATTGGTTACAGCCAGCGTGATGCCACTTTCAAGAAGCCCACCGTGATGAGACGCCTTGGAGAACACTGTCCTCTTTGGTCAATGGTTAGGAAATGCCGCGAGTTTTCTCATCCTTGATAGCAGCCTGGCACTGGCTTCGTCCTTATAATCAGGTGTTCATTACCATTTGGCACGCTAGATCCCCAGCTGCAGATGGCATAATTCGCAGCTGACACTACTGCCACCTTGCCATGTCTAGCCATCGAAGAATTTTGAGATAGCCTTGATTCACCACAGATAATCCCAAAAGAGGAGCAGCTGAAATCACATTACAAAGAAGAAAACTCCATCAGACTTGACATATGTCGAAGACAGGTTCGCTATTTCACAACGCACTGCTATTTCTCATACTCACCCCTGATTCTAGTTTAAGAGTTTCACTCGATTGACAGGAGCTTGTAGGTCAAAAGATCGCGATATTGACCTTGAGTGAGGATGGGAAGAGTTCTTCCAGCGTCCCTCATCGTCGAGATTACTCCAGCTGCTCTGCGCCCAGGTCAAGCTCCACCTGTTTGACATGAGGGAAGGTTTTCAGTTTCTTTCCTTGCTCGTTCACTTGAAACAAAGAGGCGTGTTTTTCGCGCAGCGATTACGGACAGCCTGAACTGGTCCATGCAAGACCACACGCCCATCACGAATCATCAGAATATCATCACAAAGTCTCCTCTGACGTTGGTCGCGGCGCGGGTCAGAAAAGACAATGGCGCGTAGTTACCGCGCTCTCTCTCTTTCAAGATGACCCGTTTGCGCAACGCTCGGTGACAGACTGGATCCAAACCACCAGGCTCATCCAAGATAATTAAGTCTGGTTCATGCGGATCAAAGGTGATAATGAGCTGAATCTGCTGATTCTCGCTGAGGCCTTTCCTTGATTTTTGTCGGTCAATTTGCCTTCACTTCGAGTTTTCTTCCATCCATTGAGGAAGCTCCTTGACCTCCTATAGCATCCATGCGCTTTGTGTGAGTCGCGAGCAGCGAACTTGTTCCAGGACTGTCAACTTGGGCATGAGGCTGCGTTCCTCGGGCAGATAGCCAATCCGACGCACAGGGTTTCCTGACGAATCACCACCGCCCATCCAGACTGATCTCTCCTTGATTACTCTGAAAAATTTCAGCATACTGTGGAAAATAGTTGTTTCAGCACCATGTTTTCCGCGACCATAAACCCCAGATCGCTGCTGACTTGTTTGACAAATCGACACCAAACACGAACTTGCTTGGAACCGAAACTTTCTCTGAGACTTCTTACTTCAGCATCATCCACACTCCGAGACATGTTGCACTTTATTATACTCCTTTTTGATAGCCTTTACAACGTTTTATGTCCATTTTTATCGATATATTTATAGTAAAACTCTACCAAATCTAAGGTTGTTAGCGCTCTAGTAAACTAACAAGTATAGTTCATTAAAAGGATTTCTGCAAATGGTTTCCTCCTCAACTGTCGCTTTTCTCTTCTGAACTGTTCTCTTAAGCTAAAATCCACCGAAGGATGGATTGATGAGTTAACAGCACTTCATTGACTTTTTCTTCAGTGATGCTTGGATTTTCCATGTAGCGTGCGACTTCTTCGTCTGTCAAGCTATCTGGTTTGGAAATTTGAATGCTAGGCCATTGACTTCATACAAGTCCCAATTTTTCCACCTGAGAGACGTCAAAGAGTTTGATATCCGTCAAACGTTTCACGCCTCCAGCTCGGATAGCATCTACAACTGCGGTGAGTGACTGCTTCTGGAAGTAGAGCAATATCACGACTAACCGCTGGGGTTGGTAATTTCACAAATGGGCAACAGGGTTGAAGCGCAGCTTCGATGGCTGAAAGGTTGAACTCAGCTACACGGCCCTTTTCTGGAATATCGTAAGCCTTCGCGGTAACTGGATGCACTTGCTCAGGAAACCAGAACTTGGTCACCGAGTGAAATCACGGCTGTCCGTCCTGGATGGGCTTGCCATCTCAGCTGTTGCTGTATAAGTCACTGAGTCCCAGGCGGTAAATAAAGTTTCAAGGATTCCCTTAGCATAGAAAAATCAACTGGAACTGCCGCCGTTTGGAAATCTTTTTCTGCTACCAAGCCGGTTAAGGCAAAAGGCAAAAGCTGTTGATCTCGTTTGGTAGATCTTCTTTTGGATTGCCTGTTTGTTCAGAAAGACTTTTCAACTGCGTAAAGAGCCAAGTTTTTGTTCTTACGAGCCACGTTGTAGACCACCGTATCAAGGATACCTGAGATCATATTTTTGACGGAGGACAGAACGGTCCACCGTCATTGGCCACATGAGTTCTGTGGGTTACTTGGTTGAGCTGTGAACTCAACGGCTTTTCAGGAGTTGTTAGACGTAGGTAAGATTTCTGTCAAGCCTGCCCTTCAGCAATCGTGTACGGACTTGGCGACGCAATTTTTGTGTTGCAGTCAATTCACCTGCTGTACCATCATCTTTTTGGAAGACTGGTTGGCAAACGGTCATAACCATAGATACGACGATTTCTTCAAAGAGGTCCGCTTCGATGGCGATATCCCAACGACGGCGTGGGACGCCAACGGTAAAGCTATCTTCATTTCCAGAAAGAAACCGTAGCCAAGACGACGGAAGACATCTTCGACATCAGCGTATGAAAGTTCTGTTCCCAGGACACGGTTGACATCGGCAAGAGCTGAAGATACTTCTACATCTGAAGTGTCAAGCTCACCCGCTGAAACGATGCCCTTACGCACCGTCGCACCTGCAAGTTCTGCAATCATGCTCGCTGCAGCATCCAAGGCCTCATCGACTGTTGCCACATTAATCCCTTTTTCAAAACAGAAGATGATTCGAACGAAGGTTAAGGCGTCCGCTAGTCTTACGAATGGATGTGCCATTGAAAAACGGCTGCTTCTAACACAACTCGACTTGATTTTTCAGAGATTTCTGTAGCCTCTCCCACCCGCGGCACCTGCAAGGGCTACTGGTTTGTCAGCGACGATGGCTAAACTCATTTGTTTCCAGTCACGTTCTTCACCGTCCAAGGTTACCAATTTTTCACCAGCACGCGCTTCACGCACACGGATGTCAGTCCCTTCAAAGGTGTCCAAGTCAAAAGCATGCATAGGCTGACCAAAATAGAGTAGGATATAGTTGGTCACGTCGACCACGTATTGATGGGACGGATACCTTCATTCATGAGGAGATTTTTGCAACCATTGCGGACTTGGTGCGATGGTCACTTGTCAAGATACGGGCTGCATAGTGTGATGCCTTCTGTCTGTTTCAATCCCTACAGAAAGAGCGTCTGCTGCAACTTTCGTTTCTGTCAGAGTAAATTCTTTAAAGTTAACTGCCTTGTCATAGATGGCTGCTGCTTCGTGCGCTACTCCACATAGAAGAGCGCTCTCGCACGGTTTGGAGTGATGGAAAGTTCGATGATTTCATCATCCGTCTAGATGAAGACTTCCCTCACCTGGTACTGCATCTTGAGGCAAGATTTAGACCTATCTGCAAAAGTCTTTATACAACTGAGTCAGAAATTCCCAATTCACCAAGTGAACAGATCATTCCAAGTGATTCTAAGCCACGATTTTCCCTTTTGATTTTGTAATTGTCAGCGATACGAGCTCCTGGAAGAGACCATGACTTGATACAGCACGCACATTTGGGGACATTTCACAAACGATCTGACGGGCTTCTTCTTCATCAACGTAACCTGACAAACATGCAAGTGAGTTTCTGGCACATCTTCGCAAGACAAACTCACCGACGACATTTTGAGACCAGCAGCCAGTGATTCGACACCTCTCGACCTCGATCCCTGTAGTTGACATCAGCCAACTCTTGTGATGGCACATCAATGTCCACCGTTCCTTTTAACCATTTATAGATAAGACATTCTGATTGTAAGATCTCACCAGTAAAGAAACTTTTACACAATTCCTTTCTTTTCTTCGAGTCAGTCCTCACCGTTCTCACTACAAGAAAATGACTAGGACTGTATAGGACTGTGTTTCAGTCAATCTTATTTAAACTGTTCTGAGAAGTGGACACTCCTTGCAGACCCACGGATATCAGTTAGATTACATGCAGCGGAGCATAGCTACACGCTCTTGACCAAGACCAAAAGGCAAATCCAGGTAAACAGTCGCATCAATACCGCCTCATTTCAGGGACACGATTGGGTGAATCCATACCAGCACCCATAATTTCGATCAACCTGTTTTCTTACATACATTACAGCCTTCTCCACCACGTGAAGCAGAGAAGCATCCACTTCAACAGATGGCTCTGTGAATGCAAATAAGATGGGCGCAGACGGATCTGACGCTCTTCACCAAACATTTTGGACAATTAACTGAGCGTTCCTTGAAGGTCTGCCACATAGAGATGTCCCAACAGCAAACCTTCGAGTTGGTGGAATTGGTGACTGTGGGTCGCATCATCCGTATCACGATCAGACACACGCCCGGTGAGATCATTTTCAAAGGACCTTTTGAAAAATCATGAGCATCCATAGCACGCGCCTCGAACTGGAGGCGGTAGTACGAAGCAAACATTTCTTCTTGATGTCGAAAGTATCCCGCATATCGCGAGCTGGAGCGATCTTTTGGAAGGTTCCATACGCTCGAAGTTATAGTATCTTGCTCACTTCAAAACCATCCGACTTGGTACCCCATCCCAATGAAAAATATCTTCGATTTCTTCACTGGTTTGTGTGAAACGTGACGAGTGACCAGTCGCAACTGGACGACCTGGAAGTGTCACATCGATGCTCTCGCTGGCAAGTTGAGCTTCGACTTTTCTTTTCTTCAAGAGCTTAGCTGTTTCTTCAAAAGCAGCTGTCAAGACATCACGCGCTTCATTGACGTGTTTCCCGATGACAGGGCGCATTTCAGCAGAAACATCTTTCATTCGCTAAGAATACTCCGTAAGCGAACCTTTTTACCAGGACAGAGACACTGATTCTTGCATCTCTTTTTCATTTCAGCAGTAATCTGCTTTTCAAGCTCTGCCAGCGTTTCTTCAGTGGCCTTTTCAATTGTTCTTATCAGTTGACAATTCCTCCATCAGTCGCTCGTAGATAAAAAGAAAACCACATGCCAAAAACTCCACTCGGAGCGTTGACACGCGGTACCATCCGTTTCATCTGACAAGTCAGACCTTCATTTCTAAATCCATGCGCAAGTGAATTCACTCAGCTTTCATATAGAGCTTGCAGTCATGGCTCTCCTCCTGATACTCTTCCCGAGTTACTAGTCTCATGGATTCCTATTCATTCACTACTTAGTTTATCAAATTTTAGTTAAAAACAAGTTAGACCAGACTAATTTCAATATAAAAGGAACAAGACGCAATGCACTATCTGTTGTAAGATCTATTTCATCTGCTTTCCTTTTTCAATAAAAAGAGTTGCTGCTTGATTAAAACCATCGCACCAGATTATACCATTTTGCTTCATACTCATCTTGAGCTGAGATACGGTCTTTACGTCCAAAACAGGTAAATCTTTCTTTCCTCATGCAAGCTTGCGCTAGAGATAATACAGTTCATCGCCACCATCTCTCATCCCACTCAGCAGAAATCATATTCTACCCGCCAATAAAAGCCTGAGTAAGCCCTGTGATGGCCATCTGTAATTAACAAGCAATCTCCTAACACAGAATACTTAGTTGAGACAGCACTGATTATTTCTACCACTGATAAAGTGTCTGGATGCCTTCTAGTTTCTTTTTCTGATAGAGTATAGTTGAGGTCGGATGGAGATCTTTTTATATTGACTTTCATTTCTTTTCTCCTCAGGGGAATTCGATACTCACCTTCTGCCTTTAAATCGCACATTGGAGGCAGACTTTGTCATGAGAAAAATTCGATAAACCAAGACTCCCAAGCCCACACTAAACTGGCAAGAACATCTGATGGGTGAACTCCCAGATAGACCCGAGATAGCAACTTACACTGACTGGTAGAAGCCAGGACGATTTGTACAATTTTCTCCAAAACCGGATCTTTAATCCGTTGACTGATAATGACAATCAGAGTCCCTACCATCAGCGTCACAGCCAGAGAGTGCCCGCGGGAAGGAAAATCCCTTCTCTTCTGCCAAAGTGTAAAAAATAGCTGGCCGTGGGCGCTGGTAGATATTTTAAAGGTCACGATTAAAAGACCAGCTAAGGCTAGATTGCCCGCCATGAAGTAGCTTTCTATCTTCCACTGCTTACGATAAAAGATAAAGGCTGCAATGGTAGCAGGTGATAATCACTGGGATATCAATCAAATAGTGCAGGGCACGGAACAGAACTGTCAAATAATTCTGGCGAGTCCCACGAAGGGCAGTCTGAATCGGTTGATCAAAACCGACCAGCGTTTCAGGATAGAACTTAACCATATAGCCAGGGACTGAAAAGTAAAAGGGCAAAAAACTGCCCTTCATTAAAAAATATTTGTTTTATCTCTCATAATGTTTTAAGGTTGGTTTCAGAGGGGACGTAGTAACAACCAGGAATAGAGGCAAAGATGGTACCTCAATCAGTTGAAAGGTAAAACCATGGTCATTAGGTGGTTGGAAGGTCCCAGTGTTTCCAACTATCAAAGTTGGCAAACTGCGCAGTACAAAAGGAACCGCATAGACGCATGGTTGAGAACCAACATAACGGCGGTCAAGCCGACGGTTCCGCTGAGATGCTGGTAGGAACGAAGGTGCTGCGTTCCTTTTTCAAATCAAACCAAAGCGGACAAAAACTCCCAGTACGATATTCATTGGCGAAAGCCAGTGTAGTATTCACTCCTGGCTATTGAGAAGCAACTTCAGGTAGATCGCAACAAGAGAATCCCTAGAGCAGCAGGCAAATCCATCACCACAAGCCCACAAGGACTGGTAAGATACTAAACTCGATCTTGAGGAAGGTCGCCGCTGGCAAGAGCGGAAGTCCAAAAATACATCAACACAAATGAAATGGCTGATAAAATCGCAATGGTCGAAAGGTCGGCGTGTGTTTTGTCATAACAGGTTCCTCAATTTTCTATAAAATCAGAAGAGGTTGGAAAGAATCCCTCTATCTACTCTCACTTTTTATATCCCAAAAGTTCCCCTCACTCTTTTCAGAGCAAGCGGTTGCAATTTATCTATAAACTCATCCGAACAGACAAAGCTATTCTTTCGTCTTCTCCCATCCAGACTATACTGTCGGTTGTGGAATCGCACCACATCAACTTGCGCTCGCGGACCTATTTTGGCTAAGATGTTTTAGATTTACCTGGCGTCGCAGTCGAAGATAATACTTAAAGTATCGAGACAAGACAACGGACGAGAAAAGCTAAAATAGCTGATCAAATTTACCGCCGGTCAGGGAATCTCACCCTGCCCTGAAGACCCTTTTAATCGCAACAAAAACGCTGCAAGTGCAAGCATTTTGATTATTTCAATTTATCTCTGCTTCAGAGGTGTGAACAAGCTCAAGACCTGCAAGTTCTGCTGGCGAAGAGCCTCATATACAATCATGCGACGGTGTGGAAACATTGGGGCTGCGTCATGTTCATCATTCATAGGAATACGGAGAGCCTTCTCAGGATGTTCACGCATAAAGTCCTCAGGCAAGCCCTTGTCTTCACGTCCAAAGAGAAAATAGTGGTCTTCGTCAGTCGATAAATCTGCCTCAGAGTACACCTTCTCAGCAAATTTCGAAACCAGATAGAGTTTTCCCTCCATCTGAGACATAAAATCTTCAAACTATCAATATCAAATCTAATTTGTGCAGTAATCCAAAACCAGCTCGCTTCATCTTGCGATCATCGATCGGAAATCCCATTGGTTTGATGATGTGGAGGGAGAATTGGTCATGCCTGCAAGTACGCGCAATGTTACCTGTACTTTTGTGGGAATCTGAGGTTCAAATAATGACAATGCGATTTGTCATGACTTGCTTCCTTTCACCATTGCATAATACACTGCCCGAGGTCAAGCTCAGCAAACAGCGTGGTTAAGGCATCGTTAACTTACCTCACAACAGGTTTGAGTAAATCAGCGAAGCTTCTTTCTAGTATAACACTTTCACAACCATTGTCAATAGAAATAACTTGAGTTTACTTTTTGATAATATTTCCGCTGAGTCATTCTTTTTCTGAGAAAGGATATTAAAATGAGCGAAATCATTTCATATAATGACATTTCTATGAAAGGTGAGCAATTTTATCTTTGAAAACTTACAAAAAGTCTTTTCTTATCCTCTAAAATGAGCTTCGCAGAGTGCATTTTTGCAGAAAAGTGTATGATAGTTACATCTATGAAAAAGTAGGGGTTTTTATATGAAAATTGTCCTTGTTGAGTGGAGGAAAGTCGGTTTCGCCCTCTGTCGTTCACTGGTTGCAGAAAAACGACGTTGTCCTCATCGAACAAGATGAGGCTGTTCTCGATCATATTGTCAGTCGCTTTGATATCATGGGACTCGCGGAAATGGAGCAGACTTTTGCTCATCTTAGAGCAAGCTGCGGTTCAAGAGTGTGATATCTTTATCGCTCTAACGGAACACGATGAGTGAATATGATTTCAGCGGTACTTGCTATGGGCGCTAAAAGAAAACCATCGTTCGAAGTGCGAAATCCTGAATCTCCAATGCCTATTTCAAAGAGAAAAATATTCTTGATTCTCACTATCGTTAACTTAGAACTCCTAGCCGCCCGTGCTATCTCAAAATATCATTGATTTCCCGAATGCACTCTCAGTTCCGAGCGGTTCTCAGGGGGACGGAATCCAACCTGATGGAGTTTGTTGTTTAAAGATTCTAGTGGTCTTTGTCAAATGCCAATCTCAGATTTTCATAAAAGTTGGCAATATCATTGTCTGCGCTATGGAACGAGGACCATCAACTCATGATTCCGAGCGGTGATATCACCATTCAGGACAGAGATAGAATGTTACTGGAATCGTTCGGATATGATGCTCTTCCATACTATCTTTCAAATCACGACAGTGCAAAAGCTTGCTCATCGTTGGTGCTGGAAAAATTGCTTATACCTACTTGGCATTTTAAAGATAGCCATGTGACACTAAAGTTATCGAGATTAATCCTGAAGACTCGTCTCTTCAGTAGAAAAAATTTCCAAATCTCTATATCGTGCAGGGAGATGGAACTGCCAAAGATATCTTGCTTGAGGAAAGTGCTCCAACTATGATGCAGTTGCAACTTTGACTGGGCAATGAGGAAAACATCATTACCTCTATGTTCTTAGACCGTGTTGGTGTCCATAAGAATATCACCAAGGTGAATCGAATCTAGCCTTTTTAGAAGTTATCCATGCACCCGATTTTCAAGTATCATCACACCCAAAGCATTGCAGTGGATGCCATTATGCACTTTATCCGTGGTCGAGTAAACGCTCAACTACTCAGACCTTCAAGCCATGCACCATCTAGCAAACGGTCAAATTAGAAACTCTTCAATTTCCATCAAGGAAGCTAATAAAATGATTTGCCAAACCTCTTTCACAGTTGAAACTGAAGAAAAGGGTTCATCGCAACCATTATCCGAGGAAAAACAATCTTCCCTACTGGAAGGGATAGACTTGGTAGGAGATCAGTTACTCATGGACGACCTTGTTACCAAATATCACCAAGATTTATGATCTGGTTGAGAGGTAAAAGATGAATAAAAGTATGATTCGTTACCTCCTCTCAAAACTTTTCTCTTGATTGAGGCGGTTCTCCTCCTAGTACCCGTTAGCTAGCAACCTATTATCAAAGATCCAGCCAAGTATTTACAGCTCTCTTTGCAACAATTGGAATTTTTAATACTTCGGTAACTTGCGGGAATTTTGCGAAACCCAAAAATCAGCGAATTTATACTAGGAGAGTCGTAATCGTCGCCCTCTGTTGGATTCTATGGTCTTTCTTTGGGCCTTTACTTTGTCTTTTCAGGACAGATCCCAAGTGTCATCGATGCCTTCTTTGAAATCAGTTCTGGTTTTTGAACTTCTGAGGAGCAACCATTCTGACAGATGTCTCCGTTCTCGCTATTCCTCCTCTTCTGGCGGTTTTTACTCACTTGATTGGAGGGATGGAGTGCTCGTCTTCGCGCTTGCCATTATGGACAATGCCAAGAATGGTCACTGAGGTGATGAAGGCTAGGGTCCTGGCCTGTCTTCGGCAGGTTAGCTATCAAACTGATACCGCCCAGATCCTCTATCTGCTTTATTTAGGGCTCTTCTCACTGTAATCATCTACTATCTAGCTGGCATGCCTAGTTTGATAGCTGTCATCGCTATGGGAAACGGCAGAACCGGAGGCTTCACCGTCTATAACGACGGGAATTGCCCACTACAGCAGCTCACTCATCACCTATCTCGTCAGTATCAGAGTTCCTGGTTTTTCGGTCAACTTTAATCTCTACTACACTGCCTCCGTCGGGTTCAGGCTTTCTTTTGGAGATGAAGAACTTCGCACGTATGTAATCATTGTCCTAGTTTCTACCGGCAGTTGATCACGCTCATGCAACTCCACCTCTACCAAGTGTCATCTAAAGAGCTTTGAAATGGCCTCTTTCAGGGTTTTCCAATATCATTACAACAACTGGTTTTGGTTATGGAGATATGTACCAACTGACCCTCTTCTCCCAATTTATGCTCCTCTTCCTGCATGGGAATCGAGTGGCTCTACTGGATCAACCGCAGGTGGACTCAAAGAGTTATCAGAGGGCTCATCCTTTCAAAAATTGCATCAGATCTTGTCCATCTTATCTCCTCATCGCGTATTGACGCTACATATCAATAAAACTGTGATTGATAAGATACTCAGCACAAAAGGTCCTAAAATATTTTATCATTTATGTGATGATTTTACTGTCACTATCTTCATTGTCAGTCTAGATAGCAATGATTTTCTAGTTTAGTTACCAGTGCTGTCTTCAGTTGTTTCCAATAACATCGGACCTATTCTGAGTACAACTTCTAGTTTTGCTATCTTTAGTCCATCTCTAAAATCCTTCTCTCATTTTGCAATGATTGCAGGTCGTCTAGAATTTATCCATTTTGCTTCTCTTTATGAAAGCGTACCTGGTCCAAAACGCTAATTATAATACAACTCCCCTTTTTACAAGCTAGTGAAAGGAGTTTTCTATAAAAATGAGGAAGACCTTTCGGTCCCCTCTAATCTGTTTATTTTTAAGTGCTTCTTTGTATGACAAGTTCTGCTTGATTGGCCCAAACACATAGTGACCTGGACAATTTCCACTGCATAGATGGTATCTGTCTCTGCAATCATGTTGGCTGGGATCATGAGACTTTCAAGACCTTCTTGCGTTCCCAAGGTGGATCTGGAATCGGTACAGCAGATAAGTGCTTGAGTGTACGGATGAACAGGATTGTTAAACAACTCTCTGTCTCCGCTACTTCTGATGATAACACCCTTATGAATAACTGCGATACGATCTGAGATAAAGCGAACAACTGACAAGTCATGCGCGATAAAGAGATAGGTCAAGCCCAATTCTTTTTGGAACTTCTTGAGCAAGTTCAAGACTTGCGCACGCACTGACACGTCCAAGGCTGAAATTGGCTCATCCGCAATACGAAATCAGGTTCCATTACAGAGACGGGCAATCCCAATACGTTGGCGTTGACCACCGAAAACTCGTGTGGGTAACGAGTCAAGTGTCTCTTCAAAGACCAACTTCATGCGAATCATCTTTTTGAACTTTTTCTTTTCGCTCTTCTTCATCTTTGAACAAAGTGGTGAGTGTAAAGACCTTCGAGAATGATATAGTCAACTGTCGCATCGTTCATTTAAGCTGGCTGCAGGGTCTTGGAAAATCATCTGGATACGGCGGATCAACTCTGAAGATTCCTTATGAGATTTTTTTCCATTGATCTTATGACCATCAAAGATGATCTCACCTTTACTGGTATTATTTAGACCAATAATAGCACGGCCAATCGTTGTTTTCCACTACGAGATCACCAACAAGAGAAAGTTTCTCCCTTGTTGATAAAGAAGTTAGCGTTTTTAACGGCAACAAACTTCACTTCCTTCACCGAAGGAAATTCTAAATCTTTAATTTCTACTAATTTTTCAGACATTTCCTTCCTCCTAGTCTTCTAGATGAGCAAAGCCCATTTTTATCACGAATTTTATCATGTAAATCTGCTGATGATTTCTGGTTTTTCAACCTTAAGAGCATTCTCATGAAACAACCAAGTCTTAGCCAGTGAGTATCAGTGACTGAAAACTCGAGGTGCTTTCTGTTCAAAGTCAATTTGCATCGCATAATCTGAACGAAGGGCAAAGGCATCACCCTTCAACTCCGTATAAAGAGACGGCGGTGTTCCTGGGATGGAGTACAAATTCCCTTTATCATCAACGAGCTGTAGCAAGCTGGACAAGAGACTCAAGTATATGGATGACGTGGGTCGTAGAAGACTTCCTCAACAGTACCGTATTCTACAATTTCACCAGCATACATAACCGCTACCTTATCGGCAATACTTGCTACCACACCAAGGTCATGGGTGATAAAGATAATGGTGAGTGGTACTCATCTTGCAAGTTTTAGCAAATCAATGATTTGCGCTGAATAGTTACGTCAAGGGCCGTTGTTAGCTCGTCACAGATCAAGATATCTCGGACGACATGGCAGAACAATCGCAATAACGATACGTTGACGCATCCTCCAGAATATTGGAAAGGATACTCACTCAAAACGTTTTTCAGCATCTGAAATTCCGACTTTGTTCATATAGTCGATTGCCATCTCTTTGGCTTCCTTAGCTGTTTTCCCTTGGTGTTTAACGATAACTTCAGTGATTTGGCTACCGATTGTATTGATTGGGTCCAAACTTGTCATAGGGTCTTGGAAGATAGTCGCAATTTTAGCACCACGGATTTTCTCCCATTCTTGTTCGAAGTCAAGGCTGTCAGTCTTGTCCACGATAGTCGATGCTTCCTTGGGCAATGCGTCCATTATCTTCCAACATTCCTGTAAAGGTTTTGTTAATACAGATTTACTAGAACCAGACTCACCTACCAAGGCAAGAACTTCCCTCAATCAGTTCTAGAAACGCCTCTGATAGCCGTCAGAACTTTGTCACGAACGTCAAATTCACGACGATATCGCTAGACGACATTACATTACTTTCTTTTGTCATGTCTACCCCTATCTGCATGTGTACGTGGATCACTGAGCATCCGCTAAGTTCTGACCAACAACGAGCATAGAGATAGGATACCAAAATCAAAGTTGTCAATGAATCCAGAACAAGTACGCGTTGGTCGTAACGTTTTGTGAGTAATCTGAGATCAAACGTCCCAAACTTGGCACTGTTACAGGCAATCCAATCCAAAAAGAAAGAAAGGAATGCCTCATACAGAGATAAAGCTTTGTCAACATCAAGGTCATCAGTAAAACAATAACTAGATACCAATTGTGAGCATGATGTTTTTCATGATAATCTTAAAGGTTGGTGTTCCAAGTGTTTGAGAAGCGTTGTGTTCCGTCACGGTAACGCATGATTTGAATACGAATTGAATAAGCAATCCTAACCAAGTCGTCACACTCATAGCGAAGATCAAATTCCAGAAACCAGCGCCAATTGAGTAAAGTCAAGACGATAACAATCAAGAGAGATGGAAATGTTTGAAATAATGTTATAAACTTCCATCATGACGCGGTCAACAGATTTTGAAATCCCCCAAATTCCACCTAACATAACCCCAATCACAAGGTTGATAAAAAGTAGCAATTACAGAAATGAGAATAGAATTACGCGCACCAAACCAAACTCCATCAAACAAAGGATTTACCATTGCATCAGTACCAAACCAGTGTTCGAGCATTGGGCAATAAAACGAGCGCTAAAGTCGTTCACCTTACTTACATCGTTAAAGTCAAAGTCTGAAAACATCGGATAGATAAAACTCATCAAAATAATAGGCTACCAATATTCCCAACATAATGACTGTTGATTTTTCTTTAAAAACTGTCTAAATACAGAGCCCCAGTAAGAGGTAGGCAGGGAGCATCAATCGTTTCAGAGGCAAAAATCATCACGTTTTACGAACTGAAAATTTTTCTTATCAATTGTTGACATTATTTGCCTCCTTTCTCGTCAATTTAATACGTGGGTCAGCATAGTCATCCAGATATCTCCTACAAAGAGTGAGAAGATAGAAATACATGTAAAGATGAAGACGAGACCAACTACCATTAGAGTTATTTTGATGCCTTAACAGAGTCAATCAACATTTTACCCATACCTGGGAAGGCGAAGACTGTTTCTGTCAATGTTGCACCACCAATAACCCTGATTACGGCTACTGGAATACCTGAAACCAAAGGAACCATGGCATTTTTGAAGACGTGTTTATTTGAGATTTCTTTTCAGATAAACCTTTTGATATCGAGCAAACGAATCGAAGTCCTGAGATTGCAAGTCAATCATATAACGACGAATCCAGATCGCTGTACTTGGTGCTCCTCAGCAACCTAGAATGATGCTGCTGGCAAGACATGGAACGCCATCTCTCCAGCACCTAGGATAGGAATGAGTCTGGAAGACCAACTAGATGAGCCAATCAAACGCACGATATAAACCAAAGCAATCGTTGGAAGATAGCAAGAAGGTTAGAGCACCTGTTGAGAAGCTGTCAATCCAAAGTATTCTTGTAGCGAGCCTAGCAGATCCAAGAGGAATCGCAATAGCATAAGAAATAATCAAACCAATCAAACCAGCAACAGCTGGAGCTTTAGCAATCATAGATGGATATTGGTAGTTACTTTCGTAGCTGTATATGGATCGTCCTTACCATAGTTAGCTATTTCACGCGCATCTGCTTGACTTGGAGATTTTGTAGGTACGAGGTAAATATCTACAGACGAGTCTTTTCACCAGTAGGGGAATTGAACTTCGATGTCTTAGCTTTGTCCTCGACCTTGTGTGGATAACTGAAGCACTGGCGTGTTCGCATAAGTTGGGTAAGAGTCACCCAAGTTAATGTTCACAAAGTTTTGTGGCTGAAAACAGGAATTGATTGTTGAAATACAAAAGGTATTTATGTTTAGTACCTGAACCAACCAATGACCAACTGATAGCAGGGTCATTTTCGAAAAACGAAGATAACGTTCCAGTTTGGATTTTCGAGGGTCTTGAATCTTGTTTGAAGCATCAATATCAAAGTGAGTTCGCATAGAATTTGAAAAACACGTTCAAAATCGGAATTTCACGTGTAGCATAGAACTGACCACTCTCTGAAAAGACACCTAACGTCCAACCATTACCGAGTTGGTTGATGCTATTTTTCTCGTAGATTGCCTTATTAGTATCATTGGCATCTACCGTTACCGAGATGAGTCCATTGTGCTAGCTTTTTCTTGCAGCTCCCTGGTATCGTAGTACTCGATATAGCCCATACGTTCATAAACGGTCATTCTCATAGTATCCTCGCTTATCTGGAGTCGTTGCAATCTTTGTTGTAGTTGGTATCCTGTTGAAAAATCAGTTCTCGAGGAACCATCGTATAGATAATCGTGTAGGGTCAAGGTTGTCACCAAAGAAATAGACAACAATGAGCGCAAGACACTGTAAAAATATATTTTTCATATCGTTTCCTTTTTAAAATCCCAAAAGAACCTCTCCTCATGGAGAGAAAGTTCTCTGAGAGTTATTTATTTAACGTGATTCGTCAATTCTTTTGAACTTTTTCGTTTGACTCTTTTTCTCTTTGAGTCCCATTTCTCACGAGCTTGTCTCGTAATCAGCTTTCGTTACAACCTCGTCTTGCAACTGAATATACTTGAGTATACATCTGAACCCTTATTCCGAGATTGACTGTATGACGCAGAGAATGGTACTACACGAGAAATGAGATGAGCGCTGCTCCACTACCTGACATAGCAGGAAGGAAGAGAGAGCTATCTGTCAACCAAGCTTGAGCTGCTGCGTATTTTCATAACGAGCGTTCAAATCGTCAGTTTTCTTTAGCAGGCTTCATCAACTAACTTATCGTATTCTTTTTCAGACCAACTTGTGCAGCTGCTGCATTTTGCTGGATCATCGTAACCCATGTATGTTTTTGTCTTGCTCGCTATTAGTTGTTTTTAAGATATCAAGGTAAGTTGATGGATCTTCGTAGTCTGGATTCCATCCAACTGCTCCTGAGAGATCCCAATCTTCTGCCGCAGCGCTTGCTGCATAGTAGGTGATATTGTTCAACTCATCTTTAGAAACTGTTGGATATCAATCACCACATTATCCCTCACTGAGTACCTCAACTGTTTGTTTAGGATTGAATACGAGCAATATAGTTCTTATTGGTTTTGGTCTACTGGAATGTCTAAATGGATAGGGAATTTTGCACCTTCTGCTTCCAATGCAGTTTTGGCCTTCACAAATTCGGCTTTGGCTTTATCAGCATTGAAGAGACCGTCTTGACCATCAGCACAGTTTACGTCTCTTCCACTCATCACCATAAGTAGTCATCTTTTCAGTTACCAAGTCACCGAAGGTTTTGTCTCCTGCAGAAACAAAGTCAGGTTTCACAAAGGGTTACTGAACTGCAGGGAGCCCCTTCTTACCATTGATTTGTGCTGAGTAAAGATACGGTCAAAGGCGAAGTTCAAGGCCTGACGGAAGTCTTGTTGAAAGGGCTTTCTTAGTAGAAGACTTTCTCTTCACTGCAGTTGTCTTGAAGTGTATTTGTAAACTTGACGGTCAATATTGACACTAAACCAAAAATACCAGGTCCCTGATGGAGTGTAAAAGATATTATCCTTATAACTTTCTGCTACCTTTGAGAGTGGTTTGAACTTGTTGGGAAAAAGGCAGCATAACTGTATGCTCCACTTGCAGAGTTACGACTCAATGGACTCTTGGTCTGAACCATCATAGAAAGCAAGGTAACTTTTATCAAGGTGAACGTTATCCTTATCCCAGTACTGCTCATTCTCAGCAAAATTCGATAGAAGATTTTAGTAGTCAAACCTTTTAGTAAGAACGGTCCATTATAAAGCAATGATGTAGGATCTGTTGCTTTGGCAAAATCTGATCGCTTTCTGATTTTTCAAAATCTTCGTTCAATGGCTGAAGATTGAGTGCTTTCATCTAGAGTCTCCAGTATGGTTCTGAGCTGGTCTCAGGTATACTCAAAGAGTATAATCATCAACTGCCTTCACACCTCCACTGTAGAAAAGTCTTTTTGAATTTCCAGACAAATAATCAGATAATCCTTTAACAGAAGTTTCTGCTAGATATAGAGCTTCCGATTTTATCTGCTGCGTGTTTCAAACCATTTCGAAATCTCTTAGCTGTTACTTCAGCGTACTCTTTCCCCATCAGATGTCATCCATTTTAACACCTTTATGGATTTTGTGGGTATAAGTCAAACCATCTTTTTGAAACTGACCAGTCTTCTGCAACTGCGGGAGTCAAATTCCCATATTTGTCATTTGAGAGACCGTCACTACCCATTTGAAGTGTGGCAATCTGGTACTTTTGTTTCCGGAAATGAGGTAATCCAATGTTTCCGGATCAGCTGCATAAACATAACCATAATTTTCTTTGGTGCTGTTGAATCAGATGATTTAGAAGAACCGCAGCAGCTAGTACGCCAGTCGCCAATGAAAGCAACCCTGCTGCAGCCAATACTCTGCTTTTCATGTATATAACCCTCTTGAAAAATTTAGGCTTATTGGAAATTATAACATATATCTTCTAAAAAGTAAACGAATTTTTCAGAATATTTAGGCGTATATCTACAAAAACTTCTCTTTGCTCAGAATTTCCTTATTCTTTATTTGTATTTATAAGAAAAAAGAAAAATTAATTTGTCTAGCTCTGTAAGCCTCACTTTTTACAAGTTGCTTTTCCCTCTTCACATGCACATGATCTATCTTCTAAATTGGATTTTAGAATAAGAAACTATTGACGGGAAATGATTTTCAGCATAATAATAAACGTTGAGGCGGTATAGCCAAGTGGTAAGGCACGGCCTGCAAAAGCTTGATCGTCGTGTTCAAACCGTCTCACCGCCTTCTCAGTACCTGAATTAACAGGAATTATCCGAATAAAAAGCCCGCAAAATCGGGCTTTTTGTTATTCCAAATAGATAGGGGATAACTGTATCTACTATAGATTTACAAAAAGCAGCGACTCAAGTCACTGCTTTATTCTGTTTCTTCTTCAGTCTCTATTTCAGTGATTTGGACTTTTTACGCTGGTACACGTCCGTTTTTCACCTTGTCATTGGTTAGGATGATTTGTTTGTTTTCTTGTGACCAATTCATAACTGAGTTTTTCAGTCGTTGAACTCATTCCCACACCCGTCAAATAATAACCGACGATGGTATCAACATCATCACTGCAGTTTCCACATCAAAGTAGATCATTAAAATCATTAAGATTCATAGTACCTGAACGATATAGGTATCTTCTCCATTTGATGGACTTCACTCCAGCCTTGTCAGTCTCATCATCAATCTCACCAACAATTTCTTCTAAGAGGGTCCTCCAGAGTTACCAAACCAGCCATTCCACCTATATTCATCTAGTAAGATGGCCATTTGATTTTGGGTATTTCAGTTCTTTAAGAAGATCGTCCACAAAGATAGTCTCAGGAACAAACAGTGGCGTTTGGAGAATCTCGTTTCCAGACAATATTGTCAAAAGCCATCCACAAAAAGCGGCATTCAACAAAGCGCTAGTGTGGATCAAACCAATAACATTATCCTTATCCCATCATCAAACAGGGATACGTGAGAAATATTGCTTTAAAATACTCTCGATAATCGTTTGACTGTCATCCTGAATATCCACCATAAAGGCATCTGTTCGAGGCACCATTACCTCACGAGCCATTAGTTCCATCTAAAGAAAAAGACTCCTGTAGCATTTCAATCTCATCTGCATCCAGCGTTTCTTCACTATTGGTAGCATGTACTCAATCTCATCACGTGTCATCTTTTTCATCAGCATCATCAAAGGTCATTGGCGTCACACGGCTCAATAGATTCGTTGAGGCTGACAAAAGAGCCAAACAAAGGATTGGACACTTTCCAAACCAATAATGACTGGTGCTGTTCGGATAGCCAAGGTATCTTTCAGATTTAGAGCAATTCTCTTGGGATAGAGTTCTCCAAAAACAATGGAAATATAGGTCAACGCTGAAAGATAGAAAAACTTGCAATAGCGGAGCTGTTTCCATCGTTCCTCATCCAAGATGCACTTTCGCGTCCTAGAGTCTCCGCCAAACTGGCTCAGACAAATGGTAATTAACGTGATACCAACTTGAATCGTTGATAAAAGGTGGTTAGGATTTTCGAGTACCTTTAACAAACGAATGTAACGTTTGTCTCCCTCTTCTGCCTTTTGCTCCACTCGGGAACGGTTTAGTGACACCATCGCCATTTCAGTGGCTGAGAAAAAAGCATTTAACAGGGTCAAGATAAATAAAATACAAACTGTAGCAACAAATGCTGACTGCTCGGGTCTTCCATAGTCCTTCTCCTAAAATAGTATCTTGTGTTCCATTATATCATAAAATCCCTCAGGATTCACATTATTTTTCATTTAAAGAACAACTCCCCTGCCTCTAGAAGACAAAGGAGCTGTTTTTATTATATCTATTGTTTCTAATCCGTCACCGTTACTTGACCCGTTTGGTAATCAAGCTGGATTCCCTTTTTGAACATTAGGGGATTAGGACGTTGAACTCCAATTCGCCATCCGAAGACTTGGCTTCGATGTTGTAAGTCGGATGGAACCAGATCTTCATTTGTCGCATAGTGAGTGTCACGCGGTAACGGACCCTCTTATTTTGGTCCAAGGCTCTGACCAAACTCTCATAGTAGTTCTGACCTGTCGAATCTCAGCCTGCTTGGTTAGCTCAAGCTGTCTGGACTGCAATGTTCTTGGGATTAGCTAGAGGCATCAAAACCATCCAGACCACCTCATCAAGGCATAGCCCAGCAGGTGTCCTCTATCAACTGCATGTGTAAGCCCCTTTAGATTCTTAACTTGATGCCATCCTGGTGGCGTCCAAGAGGTGGAGCCGTTGCCTGTTTCTTCACGATTTTTATACTGCCGAGTCGCTTTGGATAAGATGGCATTGGCAACCGTTGGAACTGTTTCTTTTTCCCACTGTCTTTGTTTTATTATCCGCATAGGGTTTGCTGGAAACCTTGGCATCTAGATTGGTTTATTGCCATTGACAACAAAGGCACCTGCTCCATTCCACTCGAGCCCCCTGATTTGGTTTTTGAGTGAATCAGTTAAGACACTTTCAGCTAGCTCCTGACTGGGAGCTTCTAAAGCTGTTTTTCTGACTAACCTGGTTCTAGGGGTGTTTGGCGCTGTCTGCATCTGCTTGATATAGTAGCTTCCAGCAGCCAAGAGTAAGAATAGAAGTAATCCTATCAGAGCTTGTCTTGTTTTTTTATCCATTTTTCTCCTTATTTCTTTAGAAAAAGACTGGTCTCCCGAGTCTAATTTTCTGTAAATTTGCTAATCAATTCCTGCCACTTTGCCGGAGACAAGATAGCCCATGGATCCTGTCCTTTCTGAGATGCCATGGCCAACCATCAAGCCGATTCCTAAAGCAAGGAAACCTATCAAGAGAACAATAAAATCAACAGTAGAGGCGGTGATATAGCGTAGTTTTTATTCTTCTTCATCATTTGCCTCAATTCGCTGAATCTTCGCTCCTAGCCGAGCTAACTTCTCATGGAAGCGGTAGTAACCTCTATCAAGGTGGACTAACTTACCGACAACTGTTTCTCCTTGCGCCACCAAACCTGTCAAAATCAAAGCTGCACCAGCGCGAAGGTCCGTTGATAGAACTCTCTGCCCCTGTAAAGCCTGTCCCCAACAATACGAGCTGTATCACGGATAATCTCTGAATGCAAGCCCATACGGCGCATTTCCTCTAAGTGTTGGAAGCGATTCTCAAACACCGTTTCCACCATAGTGGATTCCCCTTTTGCAACTGTCATCAGAGCTGTAAATTGCGCCTGCATATCTGTTGGAAATCCTGGATGTGGTAAGGTTTTTACATGAACAGCCTTGAGATTTTCAAGTTGAGAACGAACACGAATACCTTCTGACTCCTCTGTCACTTCAACACCCATCTCAAGTAGTTTTGAAATCAAGGGACGATTGTGCTCCCATACCGCATCACGAACGAGAACATCCCCACCTGTCATGGCTGCTGCTACCATAAAGGTTCCAGCTTCAATACGGTCCTGTACTACAGTATGAGTTGTAGCATGGAGGTTCTCGACACCAGTCACTGTGATTGTTTCGGTACCAGCTCCCTTGACCTTGGCTCCCATTTCATTAAGGAAGATAGCGAGGTCAACAATTTCTGGCTCACGCGCAGCATTTTCAATCACTGTCACACCATCAGCTAAAGTCGCTGCCATCATCAGTTTTGTGTTGCGCCGACACTAGGGAAGTCCATGTAGATATGAGCGCCATGCAAGTGGTCTGCCTTGGCTTCCGATGTAACCAGCTGTCTGGTGATTTTAGCTCCCATAGCTTCCAAACCTTTGAGGTGGAGGTCGATCGGACGACTCCCGATAGTGCATCCTGGCATGGATACCTTGGCATGACCTACACGAGCAAGGATTGGTCCCAAGACAACGATGGATGCACGCATCTTGCTGACATACTTGTATGGAGCTTCCTCCGTGATATCACCAGTCGCATCAACCTCGACAACATGAGCTTCCTCATCAAAGTCCACCTTGGCATTCAGACCACGAACTACTTTGATTCATGGTGAACACATCTGACAAGATTGGGACATTTTTGTAAGACGGTCTTTACGCCGTTTGCTAGAATAGTCGCTGCCAACAAGAGGCAGGACTGCGTTCTTTGCTCCTCGATTGTCACACTCCCAACCAGACGATTATCTCCGCCTTGAACCACAATTTTTCCATAGTTATTTCCTTTACTTTTGTGATTTTATAATAGTCCTCTAAGTGCTTCTTGCCACAGTTGGTACAAACTGATAAAGAATGAACTCAAGATGTAGCCATCACAATACTAAAGAAGCCGACCAACAAACGAACCTTTTTGTGTTGGTAGCGTTCACTTTTTAAAAACCTTCTCCCATCTAACAAGATCCTTCAAAAGGTAAAAACTCAAATAAAAATAAAGGTATATGACTACTTAGAGTGAATAATAATTGAACCATTTGACTATTATACCATCTTATCCGCTTGCGCGCTAGTTTTCTATTTTCTACGAATTAGGGATTGTTTTTAGGTAATCAATCGCATCCTGCAAGGTTTTAACCGAACGATTTTTCATCTCTGTTTTGATCGTTTTTAGCAGCTTCTAGGGCTGTTTCATAGTTGCTTTTCGCATTGGGATCTGCTTTTTTTGCTTCCTCGGTGACTGGATTGTCAGGAGCAAAAAAGATGTTGGCTCCCTGACGAGAGGCTGCAACTACTTTTTAGTCAATTCCACCGATGTCGCCAACATTTCCATCGCGATCAATGGTTCCCCGTTCCCGACAACAATGCGACCATTACGAAGACCTGGATCTGCTATCTGGGTGTAAGAAGCTAGGCTAAACATGAGACCGGCACTTGGCCCGCCTATACCAGCTGTTGAAAAGCGGATTGGAACATCACTGGTCACTTCCGTGCGGTCAATCAAACCAACTCAATCCCATTTTTCCGTTTTCGGGTGATAATTTTACCTTCAGCAGACTTGACTTTTCCGTCTTCTTCATAGGTTACCTTGACCGTATCCCCTAATTGTTGAGAGTTGACATAGTCGACCAAGTCTTTTGAACTGTCAAACGTTTTGTCATTAACAGCCGTCACTGTATCTGCAATGTTCAGAATGCCCTTAAAGTTGAATTGTCCGTCACGGTCAAGACATAGACTCCCAGATACTTGAGTTCGATATCCTTTCAAGCTGTCTTCAACCCTTGACACTTGGCCATGTTTTTGAGAAGTTTTGCTATAGAACTGATTGATCCGCATAAACTCTGCATCCGTAGAGCCACCTGTAGTCTCTTTAGCACCTCTAATATCCGTGAAAAGGTGTTAGCCAGCATAGACAAGATGCGATAGGGTTGCGTGTCGAATACTCGACTGTTACAAACTGGTAGCTCCTGCTTCTGTCTTCTGTTTCATTGACTTTTTGACTTGACGAATATCTTCCGCTCCACCTGGAACTTCTAGTAGTAGGGTAAAAGGTACTACAAAGGCTAAAAAGTCACTACTAGTGCTAGGATGACATATAAGGGCCATCGAGTGCTTCATGTTCTAATTCCTCCACAACACTCGTTTTGGGACATGTGCTGAATCTCTGACCAAACTTCAGAAGTTCTCATGGCTGAAGAGCTAATATAAAAGATGCTCTGGGCGGCTATATAGGTAAATGGTTTCGATTTCTGGAGCCAGTTGATGATTGTAGTAATCAAAAACTCAGACTCGTATTGCGAAGTCGGTGGCATTCACAAGCCACGGACAAGGTTTTAGCCCCCAGTCTTCTTGCAACATCGACAAACTAGTTGGTCGTCGAGAAGAAAAGCACCTCCCACATTATCTAAATGCGCCACCGCTTTTTGACTGCCCGTTTGCGGTTTCAACAGGAAAAACCTTGTTTGTGGGATTGTAGAACACGACATGAAAGCTTATCAAAGAGGTCTGCTGGCACGTTCAATGATATCCAGATGTCCATTTGTCATCGGATCAAAATGAACCGGTAAATAATCCAATTTTTATCTGACATAGACTGTCACCTACTAATCCCATGCATTTTTCCTTCCAGATGCCTAGGCAGGCGATTTCTTCTGGAAGTTCTACAGACTTATCGGTTTCGCAGACAACCATGATCTCTTCGGAAAATAGGTTTCTTTCTGCCATTTTTTCGATATCTGCAACGATTTGTTCCTTGGCATAGGGAGGGTCTAAAAAGACCAGGTCAAAGGGACCTGTCACCTGCTCCAAGGCCCGTTCAGCCTCCATCTTTAAGAGCTGAAATTTGGAAACTTCCTTGGTCATTTGGATATTTGCAGCGACGATAGCTTGTGCCCTTCTATCCCGTTCCACTAAGACAGCATGGGACATCCCTCTTGACACAGCTTCAATAGACAGACCACCACTGCCAGCATAGAGATCCAAGACACGACCACCCTCAAAATAGGGACCTATCATGTTAAAGATAGCTCCACGCACCTTATCTGATGTCGGCCTCGTCGTCTTGCCTTCTAGCGTCTTTAGGGGACGCCCTCCGTAGATTCCTGATACGATTTTCATACCGTTTATTATACCAAATTATAGGCAAAAAGAGAAAGAAAACCGAACCTTACGGTTCGATTCTCTACAAGATATTTTCATACGTATCATGCGGACTTCCTGAGGCCAAACACTGGTCTGAACTTCTCCAATGTGTTTTCATGAAGTAAGAACATGAGCCATCCGAGACTGTCCGATACCTCCACCGATTGTCAATGGGGAAAAAGGCCGTTAAGCAGGGCTTTATGCCATTCCAGCTCGAGACGATCTTCGTCTCCGGTAAGAGCCACTTAGCGACGAAGGGTATCCTCATCTACCCGAATCCCATAGAAGAAAGTTCAAAGGCACAACCAAGAGATTCGTTCCAAACGAGAATATCGCCATTCAACCCTTGTAGCCATTTCCGAGACTCTGTTGTCCAGTCATCGTAGTCAGGTGCGCGGGCCGTCATGAGGGTTTGCCATCAGGCAACCTCGCCACCGATACCAATCAAGAAGACTGCACCAAACTCTTTACAGATCGCATTTTCACGCTCTTTCGGTGTTAGGTCTGGATAGCGTTCCACCAACTCTTCTGTATGGATGAAGGTGATTTGCTTTGGCAAGATGGATTCGATATCGTAGCGGGCTTCTACGGCTAGCTCTGTTAGACGAATAGCCTTGTAAATCTTCTCAACGGTCTCTTTGAGATAGGCGATATTGCGTTGACCATTTGGGATAACCTTCTCCCAGTCCCACTGGTCCACATAAACAGAGTGAGTCGCATCAAGCGAATCTTCGTCTGGACGAAGGGCCTTCATATGGACAAAAAGACCTTCACCCTCACCGAAACCAAACCGAGCCAAGGTGTGGCGCTTCCATTTGGCTAGTGAGTGGACGACTTCATAAGTTTCATCTGGAATCTGCAAGACCTTTACGGATACTGGATGTTCGACACCGGACAAGTTGTCCTGCATCCCATCACCAACCTTGCTCAAGATGGGACCTTGAACTTCAACAACTTCTAACTTATCTTTCAAATACTGGGTAAAGGTGTTTTTGACAAAGGAAATTTCTTCTTGTTGATGAATAAAACTTTTCTTCATAAACAGCTCCTCAAAAATTAGTTAAAAAGCATTATACACCTATTTCCAAGAAAAGAAAAGAGTAATGAGAAAAGTCAGTGTCTCTTTCGAACACTGACTCCGTCATTCATTAATCATTTCGACCCAAAGATTCGTAAGATGCTAAGGAAGAGGTTGATAAAGTCTAAGTAGATGCTGAGTGCCATTGAGATGATCCAACCTGTCGCTACTTGTCCTCGTGACTGCTCATAAACATAGCGAATCTTTTGGTTATCCCAAGCAATCAAACCTGAGAAAACCAAGACCATGGCAATACTAATCATGTAGTCAAAGAAACTATTGGCTAAAAATAGATTGACAACCATGGCAATGATGAGACCGACAAGTGCTGCCATCAAAGCTCGTCCCACTCCACTCAAATCTTTCTTGGTGAAAATTCCGATTACCGCCATGACAAAGAAGAGAAGGGCACTAGATACAAAGGCTGATAAGACGGTCCCAGGTGTATAGAAGCTGACAAAACTAAGCGTAAATCCATTTAAAACAGAATAAACTAAAAATACTGGGAGAGCTGCTGGGCTATTTTTTGCAGCCATGCTACTTGCAACAAAGACTAGAGCAAGTTCTGCAAAAGTTGCAATCATCAACCAGAGACGGCCATGCATTAAAAAGTAGACCAATTGGGACTGAAAGACTGTCAACATCAAAGCTGACACGAGAGCTGATAGGCCAATCCCAAGTCCCACAAAGGCATAAACCTTAGCGTAAAATTGATTGAGACCTGAACGTTCTTGAATAATCGTTTTGATTCATTCTGATTCTCCTTTTCTCTATAAATATGTCTTGATTATAACAAAAGATTTTATAAATCAGCTAAAATAAAAACATCAATATACCTGCGGCAACTGCCACGTTGAGACTTTCTGCTCGACCTTTCATGCCAATATGAACCAGTTGATCAGCACTCTCAGCCATAACAGAACTAATCCCTGTCCTTCATTTCCCATGACTAAAGCAAAGTTTTTCTAGAGGAGAAAGTTCACGATAGTCCTTGGATTCTTTAGATAAGGTCGTTGCTAGGATGGGCAAACCAGTCTTTTTAGCCTCTTCTACAAAAGGTGGCAACAGGTATACGATAGATGGGCAAGTGAAAATGACTTCCTTGCATGGAACGCAGGGTCTTGAGACTGTAGATATCTGCTGACTTATCTGAAACAATAACCCCTGTAAAACCTGCAGCATCCGCAGTTCGAATCATGGTCCCAACATTACCAGGATCTTGGACTTCCTCTAAAAATAGAAACTTACCCTGACGAAAATCAGGCAGTCCTACTTTCCTCTTTTTGAATCACTGCAACAATCCCTTGAGGAGTTTGCGTATCTGCCAAATCCAGCAAAAATCTCCTCTGAAACCCAGATAGTTTGAGGAAAAGCGACTAGCTGATCTCGGTAACTTTCTAGGCAAAAAAATCTTCTCAATCGTTACTCCTGCTTGAACAGCTTCTTCAAACAAGTGCCAACCTTCAATCAAATAAGCAGACTTTCGATATTTTTTTTGATGCAATTTCTTGGCATTTTTTACCACAGAATTGGCTTTTGAGGTTATAATAGTCATAGAAATATTATAACACAATCAAAAGGGGTTTGGTATGCAAAAGGTTAGAATGATTGCCCAAGGCAGGGTGCAAGGTGTTGGTTTTCGCTGGAGGTGTTTATACTCTAGCTCTTGAGATTGGTGGCATCACTGGTCGTGTCTGGAATAACGACGATGGCACAGTGGAAATTCTTGCTCAGGCAGACTCCTCTGCCACTATGGCGAAAATTTATCCAAGAAATCCGAAAAGGTCCGACACCTTTTTCAAAAAGTCACCTATCTGGATGTACAAATGAGCAACTTTTCCATCCTATCCAGACTTCAAAGTCGCAAATTAGGTCTCTAGAACTATTGTATATTTTTACAAAAACAGTAGAATAGAAAGGTATAATTTTTAAAGAAGGAATGAAAAACAGTGAAATCTATTAAACGTTTTGCCCTCTCTGCTATGGGAGTGGCTATGCTACTCGTCTTGACAGGCTGTGTCCAAGTAGACAAAGCAACAGGACAACCTACTGGTTTTATCTGGAACACTATCGGATCGCCTATGGCTGAGGCTATCAAGTACTTCGCTACTGATAAAGGTCTGAGGCTTTGGTGTGGCTATCATTATCGTAACCATTATCGTGCGCTTGATTATCTTGCCGCTGGTATCTACCAATCATGGAAGGCAACGCTTCACTCTGAAAAGATGAATGCTCTCAAACACGTGCTCGAACCACATCAAACACGCCTCAAGGAGGCAACAACTCAGGAAGAAAAAACTAGAAGCACAACAGGCTCTCTTTGCTGCACAAAAAGAAACACGGCATCAACATGTTCGGTGGTGTAGGATGCTTCCCTATCCTCATTCAGATGCCTTTCTTCTCTGCTATCTACTTTGCAGCCCAATATACTGATGGAGTATCTAGCTCTACCTTCTTGGGTATCAATCTCGGTTCCCCAAGTATGATCCTTGTCGCCTTCGCTGGTATCCTCTACTATCTCCAATCGCTCCTTTCACTTCACGGAGTAGAAGATGAGATGCAAAGAGATCAACTCAAGAAAATGATTTACATGAGCCCACTCATGATTGTCGTCTTCTCCCTCTTCGCACCAGCCAGTGTGACACTTTTACTGGGTTGTCGGTGGTTTTCATGATGATTCTCCAACAGTTTCATCGTTAACTATGTTGTTCGTCCAAAACTTCGTCAAAAAGTCCGTGAAGAATTTGCCAAAAGAAATCCACCAAAAAGCAAGTTCATGCATCAACTACAGGCGGGACGAAAAAGATATCACTCCTCAACCAAAGCAACTGCAATCTACGACTACTAAGAAAACATGAAAAAACGTAATGCTGTGCTAAAATCAACATTCTAGAAAAATAAGTTAACTAGCTTGCATGCTGAAAGGCGTCAGGCTCTATTTTGCATGATCACAAAAAGCCCGATGTTTCCATCAGGCTTCTTTTTATCCATGTACACGTTTCATATAGTCTTGATAGCTTTCTGTGTCCATGAGTTTTTTGGCATTCTTGACACGATCTGCTGTTGGTGGTTTTACCCCTTCGAGCGAATAAGGAATTCCTAGTTCACGCCACTTTGAATTCTCCCATCGTGTGATAAGGTAGGATTTCAAACTTATCAACGTTTTTTGAGGGTTTTGACGAACTTTACCGAGTTCAATCAAGTCCTCATCTCTGTCTGTCAAGCCTGGAACCAGCACATGGCGAATCCACACAGGCTTTTCCAATATCTGATAGATATTTTGCACAGGCCAAGATATTTTTTATTGGTTTGGCTGGTAACAATCCTGTGTTGTTCGTCGTTGATCTCCTTGATATCCAAGAGAACCAAGTCGGTGACAGCCATGAGCTTGTCAACTTTTTCGAGATAACGTGGTTTATTACGGAACGGGAGGGCACAGGGTATCCAAGGTACAGTGGATTCCTTTTTCCTTGGCCTTGGTAAAGAGGGCAATCAAGAAATCAATCTGTAAGAGGGCTTCTCCTCCACTGACAGTGATTCCTCCCTTGTCTCCCCAGAATCCACGGTAGCGAAGGGCTTCTGACAAAACATCGTCTACTGTCCGTCTTCGTGATTTATTGGTCTCCATAGCCCATGTATCGGGGTTATGGCAGTACTGGCAACGCATCTGACAGCCCTGCAAAAAGACAATAAACCGAATCCCAGGGCCATCTACCGCCCCAAAACTCTCTGTCGAATGCACCATTCCTGTCACTTGTCCATAGTCAATTGTTTCTTCAGACATATCGTCACCTTCCTTGAAACCGTTTTATAGTTTTATTATATCACGAGTAAGGTGAAAAACAAGGTTTTTTTGTCTATTTTTTAGAAAGCAATCTGTTTTTCACTTTCATTTTCAATTTCTTTTACCGATCCGATTCAAAATCAAAACCATACAAGGTTGCAAAATAGTCCTCAGGACGCTCTGCACGGCGGATTTGACGGGCTTTTCCTTCTTCGGTATAGAGGATTTCTGCCGAGCGTAGTTTGGCATTGTACTGATAACCCATGAGAATCCCATGTGCACCTGTATCATGAATCACTAGCAAATCACCGATTTCTGTATGAGGTAGTTCGCGATTCACTGCAAATTTATCATTGTTTTCACAGAGTGAACCAACCACATCTACCACCTCAACTGGTCCGTCTGGATGGGTCAGATTGGTGATATGGTGGTAGGCCCCATACATGGCTGGGCGCATGAGGTTGACTGCTGATGCATCCACGCCCAGATAGGTACGATAGGTTTTTTTCTTATGAGTGACTCTTGTGACCAAAGCTCCGTGAGGGGCTAACATAAAAACGACCCTAATTCTGTGAAAATCTTAACCTGACCAAGTCCTGCAGGTGTAAGAACTTCCTCATAAACCTTACGCACTCCCTTCACCAATCACAGCGATGTCATTTGGCTCCTGGTCTGGGACGATAGTTGATACCAATACCGCCGGAAAGATTGATAAAGTCTAGCGAAATGCACAACTTTTCCTTGATTTCAACGGCTAATTCAAAAAGCTGACGCGCCAACTCTGGGTAGTAGAGATGGGTGACGGTATTGGATGCTAGGAAAGAGTGAATCCCAAATGTCTTGGCTCCTTTTTCCTTCAAAATCGCAAAAGCTTCAAAGAGCTGGTCCTTGGTCATGCCAAACTTGGCTTCTCCAGGATTGTCCATAATGTCGGTCCCCAGTTCAAAAACACCGCCAGGATTGTAACGACAAGAGATGATTTCTGGAATGCCTGCCGCTCGCTCTAGATGTTCAATATCTTCAAAAGCATCCAAGTTAATAGTCGCACCTAATTCACGTGCATAGGCATACTCCTTGTCTGGCGTGTTATTAGAAGAGAACATAATCTCAGACCCTGGAAAGTCCAGTTTATGGCTCATCAAGAGCTCTACATAACTAGAGCAGTCCACACCACAACCTTCCTCTTGGAGGATTTTCAAGATAGCTGGGGTTGGAGTAGCCTTGACTGCAAAATATTCCTTAAAGCCCTTGTTCCACGAAAAGGCTTGGTTGACAGCTCTTGCCTTTTTCACGAATCCCTTCTCGTCATATAAGTGAAAGGGAGTCGGGGAACTCTGCAACAATTGTTTCTAAACTCTTCGACTGATAAATGGTGTTTTCATAGGCGTCCTTCTATTCTGTTTGCAAAAGAAAGGCTGGGACAATCGTTCCAACCTTTAGTTCTATCTCTTATTTGTCTTCGTCAAAGATATTTCCAATCTCAACATCGATGGATTGGTTCTTAACATCAATATTGGTAACCTTCAAGAGTGACTTGTAATCGAACTGCTTTTCACGTTCTTCTTGGGCATTGTCTGCAAAGACTGCAACACCAGCTAGTTCAGAGTCAAACTCACGCAAGAGACTAATCATCCCGTTGACAGTTCCGCCGCCTTTCAAGAAGTCATCCACGATCAAGACACGACTGCCTGCCTTGAGACTGCGTTTTGAAAGGAACATTTTCTCAATGCGGTCACCGCTGGAACCTGAAACATAGTTGACGCTGACCGTTGAACCTTCGGTAATTTTCAAGTCACGGCGCACAATGACAAATGGAACGTTGAGGACATTGGCAACTGCATTTGCGAGCGGAACACCTTTAGTTGCTACTGTCATAACGGCATCGATTTTTTGGTCCATAAAGCTCTTGGCAATGATGCGCCCAATATTTTTCAAAATGGCAGGTGTACTGAGCAAATCAGACAGGTAGATGTAGCCACCTGGCAAGATACGGTCGCTTTCTGAAAGTTTGTCACGCAAGTCTGCGATCATTTCTTTGGCTTCATGACTCGAGATTGATGGTGTAAAGATAACGCCACCACCTGCTCCAGTCACAGTCTGAATATGACCGATTTCAATTTCCTCAAAGGCACGCTTGATAATCACGATATCCTCTGAAATCGATGATTTAGCAGATTCGTACTTTTCTGCAAAGGTGTTGAGACTGGTTAGTTTGTATGGATTATTAATCAAATAGTTGGAAATGACAACCATCCGATCACTTCTTCTTAATTTCATTTTTATTTACCATTCCATTTAATTTTGATATTTTATCCATTATACCATATTCACATAAAAAAACGAACATTATTGCGTAAAAAATGCTCGTTTTTCTTAAATTATTAATCTAAATCTGGTTTATAGAAGGAACGATTGTCCATAGCGAAGATTTTATTGGTCATCTCTCCTTTGTCCACCAAAGCTAGAGCTGTTGACATCATCATCATGCTGGCATCTAGATTGTCAATCATATGGATAATCTCTGCCTCCATGATACGTGGACGGACTGGACTTCCATACTCCAGCAAGCCATGGTGACTGAGGATGACATGGCGCAGTAGCACCACTTCTTCTCTAGTATCATCGATGCCGAGTTCCATGACTGTCTTGGTAATTTCACTATCGATCAGGGCGATATGCCCAAGGAGATTGCCTCGCACTGTGTACTCCGTCTGGTCTGGTCCCGTCAACTCAATGACTTTGGCCAAATCATGCAGCATAATCCCGGCATAGAGGAGGCTCTTGTTGAGCTGAGGATAGATCTCACTAATGGCATCTGCCAAGCGCACCATGGTTGCTGTATGATAGGCTAAACCCGTTTCAAAGGCATGGTGGTTGGTCTTGGCAGCTGGATAGGAGTAGAATTCCTTATCATACTTGGTGTAGAGACTGCGAACGATACGTTGCCAGACAGGATTTTCAATCTTGAAAATCATTTGTGACATGTAGTCACGGATTTCCTTGACATCAACTGGCGACTTGACCTTGAAATCAGCTGGATCATTGGGTTCCCCAGGCTGAGGCAAGCGGAGTAATTTGATTGACTTGAGGAGTGTTGTTATAAACTTCTCTGCGTCCCTGCATGTGGACGACTTTCCCTGCAGTAAAGGCCTCGACGTTATGAGGTTGGGCATCCCAAAGTTTCCCTTCAATCTCGCCACTATCGTCTTGGAAGGTAAAGGCTAGGTAGTTTTTCCCAGCACGCGTCTGTCTTAGGTCAGCTGATTTGATCAGGTAAAAACCTTCAAACAGCTCATCTTTTTTCATGTGACTAATCTTCATATTCTTCCTCATCTTCTTGGAAATGGAGTAGATCAAGCGCAGGCTCACCTTCTGATAACTCAATGTGACGGAGCGTCCGCTCGATAGCTGTGGTACGACGGTTTAATAATTCATCAATATTGCCAGAGGCATGTTGGAGATGCTTTTGTGCCTTGACCAGAATGCCTCCGAACTTGCCAAACTCGGTCTTGACGCTAGCAAGGGTCTTGCTGATATGGTCGGCACTCTTTTGGATATTGAGAGTCTTTGAAAGCCAACTGATAGGGAGTTAAGCAGGGCTGATAGGGTACTTGGACCCAGCGACAATAATCTGCTCCTCCCGTCTCAAATCATCAAAGAAGACCGGATTGCGGACGATTTCTGAATAAAGTCCCTTCTGTCGGAACAAACAAGACTCCAAAATTAGTCGTCCGAGGTGGCGCTAGATACTTGCTCTTGATATCCTTGGCGAAACGCTTAACGCTTGCTAAAGAGTGACTTGCGACAACGTTCAATCTCGTCCTTATCGCCTGCTTCATAGGCTTCTTCCAAGCGGTAATAATCCGCCAGTGGAAACTTGGAGTCAATTGGTAGATAGACGTATTCCTGGTCGCCTTGTCCAGGTAACTTGATGGCATATTCCACTCGTTCGCTAGAGTTTTCAACCGTTGCATATTCTCGTTCGTACTGGGCAGGCGTCATGATGTCTTCGATGATTTGCCCCAGTTGCAATTCACCCAGAATGCCTCGCGTCTTGGTCCCAGAGAGAACCTTATTGAGGGCACCAACATCACGGGCAACTGTCTGCATTTCTCCCAAACCTCGATTGACAGACTCTAGTTGCTTAGAAACTGTCTCGAAGGAAGCCTGCAAGCGCGTCTGCAAGGTCTTTTCCAACTTTTCCTCGACTGTCTGGCGCATTTGTTCCAAACGTTGCTCATTTGATTCCTGCAGGGCTTGGAGGCGTTGGTCGGTCTTATCTCTGGTTTGGAAAGGAGATTCTCGTTCATCTCCTGTCTAACTTGCGTCAGGCCTTGGTGCAACTCGATTCTCACTTCTTGCAAACGGTCGCTGACAGCCACTTCCAAATCTTTTTGATCCAGCTGGCTGGCTTGCCTAGCTTGTTCAAAAGCGATAATCCAGTTGATCTGACAAGTGATCTGCCTGATCCTCCAAACTCTTGGCTAGGTACTTGTCTTGCTTTATCCTGCCTTTGCCAAATCAGAAAGAGTCCCAGCTAGGTTGGCAATTAATAATAGTAGTAGTAATACAGTCTCCATCCTACCTCCTGTCCTTGCTATGCAGCACGACGACATAGCCATCTGGGCAAGTTACCGCAACTTCCCTATCTATATATTCGTTAGAAGCGTACACTTTTTTAAAGAAAAAATTTTCCTCTGTCAACTCATACTTGGCACCGAGAATGGTCAGCTGGCTATCCCGAACCGGCATAAAGGCTAGATAATCGTAGTCTGAACGCGGTTTAAGCTGACTGGTCCCTTCTGGACAATAGGCAATCAAATTTTGCCCATCCTCAATCGCTATCTGGCGCATATAGGGGGCCAACTTTGGGATTGCTAGGCAGAAAGACATTAGCTAGCATATGGTCAATACGACCACCCAAAGCACCGAAAAATAGTGACCTGAGCCTGAGGATTTTGCTCAAAGATGGTCAAGAGAGCCAATTCCAGATCCGTATCATCCTTTTCTGGCTGGGCTTGGACAAAATGTTGGGCACGTTTTTGAATCAACTGACGTTCGTCTGCAGTCACCGAATCAAAATCCCCAACTGCTAGAGTGAGAGGCAGATCTTCTTCCAAGACCCAGAGCGAGCCTCGATCCACACCGACAAAGCTATCAAAATTCGTCCGATAATGACCGCGATCTCCGCCTGTAAAAACGGCAACCCTAGTCCAGTTGTTTTCTGAGAGTTTGCACTCGTTCATTGACATCTCCATTAAAGACATAGGATCCTGCTACAAAAACGGTCGCACCAGCTTCTTTGGCTTGAGCAATAGTCTGGTCATCAATACCGCCATCGACTTCAATCTCAAAGCTCAAACCTTTTTCCTCACGAAGGGCAACCAACTCACGAACCTTGTCCATGGTTTCAGGCAGAAAGGCTTTGTCCTCCAAATCCAGGGTTCACTGTCATGACCAAGACTTGGTCCACTAGGTGAAGGACATGCTTGATCGCCTCCACAGGTGTCCCAGGATTGATAACAACCGAAGGTTTGACACCAAGAGAGCGAATCTTTTGAAGTGCTCCATGAATATGAGGTGTTGCTTCAACATGGATACTGATGATGTCTGCTCCTGCACGCGCAAAATCTTCTAAGTGGTGTTCAGGATTCGCCACCATCAAGTGGCAGTCAAAGACCATCTTGCTATGAGGACGAAGAGCTTCAACCACACCTGCACCAAAGCTGATTTGTGGCACAAAGTGACCATCCATGATATCGATATGGACATACTCTGCCCCAGTTGCTTCTAGGCGTTTGATTTCACGTTCAAAGTTGGCATAATCCGCTGCCAGAATTGACGGAGCAATCTTGTATTGAGACATAGGTTTCTCCTTATTTTGGAATTTTTTTGCTGACTTTTTTATAGGTTTCTCTGCGATTTTCAATTTCGCTGAGGAATTGTAGGTAGTTATCAAAACGGAAGGTTGCAATGATACCCTCTTCTACAGCTGGCTTAACCGCACAGGACGGCTCATGGGTATGGGTACAAGTACGGAACTTGCAGTCTCGACTGACACTGGCAATCTCTGGAAAGGCCTGATTGAGGTCTTCAGCCGTTGTCACTTCATAATCCAGTGATGAAAATGCCTGGCGTGTCCGCGATTTTACCCCCATTGAGGTTGTAAAAACTAACAGCTCGAGTGGTATGACGACCGCGACCCAGACTGTCTGAGATTTCTCCTGTTTCAAGATTGAGATCTGGTGCGATTTTATTGAGGAGGGTTGATTTTCCAACACCAGTCTGCCCCATAAAGACCGTCACTTTCCCTGTCAACAGGGGCAGGAGTTCCTCCTTACTGGTCACAAAGTCATAACCAATGGCACCGTAAGTTTGCTGGTAAAAACTCAATTCTTCTCTATCTTCCAGCAAATCCATTTTGGAAATATAGACGATGGGATGGATGCCCTTGTGTTCCAAAAGAACCAAGAAACGATCCAGCAAATTACTGTTGAAGTCCGGTTCCTTAACGGACATGATCACCACAGCTTGGTCAATATTGACAATAGGCGGACGGACCAGACTGTTTTTCCGTTCGTGAATTTTGAGGATATAACCTTCGGAATTTTCCTCAGCAGAAAAATCTACCCAGTCTCCGACGTAGGGTGTGTGACCTTTTTTACGGAAATTCCCACGCGCACGTGTCTGATAGACTTGGCCATCACTCTCTACATAGTAGAATCCTGCCAAGGCTTTAATGATTTGTCCCTGCATCTTAGAGTCCTTGTCCTTTAAGCGCATCTGCTAGGCTGGCAAACTCTTCTAAGCTGAGAGCTTCCCCACGCACAGATGGAGATAAGCCTGCCTGGTCCAAAGCCTTGGTCAGTTTGTCCTTGATTTCTTCGGTCTTCCCAAAGTAGCCTGTCAAATTGTTCCATAAGGTCTTGCGACGATGAGTGAAGCTAGCCTTGGAAACCTTAAAGAAAAACTGCTCATCTTCCACTGCTACGGCAGGCTCTGGACGGCGCACCATTTTCAAGATGGCTGAGTCCACGTTTGGTGCTGGCACAAAGACCGTACGAGGCACGATAAAGGCAACCTTTGCTGTCATGTAATATTGAACAGCAATCGACAAACTACCGTAAGCCTTGGTATTGGGCTGTGCTGAGATGCGATCCGCCACTTCTTTTTGCATCATGACGACAAACTCACTAAAAGGAATGCCACTCTCGATTAAATGCATGAGAATAGGCGTTGTGATATAGTAGGGCAAATTGGCAACTACCTTAATCGGCAATTCAGGATTTTTGAAATTCTGGATATGCTGCGCCAAGTCAACTTTGAGAATGTCCTCGTTGACTACTGTTACATTGTCAAAATCACGCAGGGTATCCGCCAAAATCGGTACCAAACGGTGGTCGATCTCAAATGCCATGACTTGAGCTGCACGCTCAGCCAAAAATTCTGTCAAGGCACCAATCCCTGGCCCGATTTCGATGACGTTAACCTGATCATCAATTTCAGCTGTATCCACGATTTTTTGAAGGATATTGGTATCCGTCAGGAAATTTTGCCCGAAGGACTTTTTAAAGGTAAAACCGTGACGCTCCAGCACTGCCTTGGTCACGCTATAATCTGCAATTCTCATTTATTCTCTTTTCTATTTATTAGCTAAAAATAATATATAAAAACCCACATGATTACTAGTGCCAACAAAATCCAAAAACACTAAGAGAACACGAGACTTGTTCCTTTTGAATCAGCTCCAGTCGTATCTAGCACTTTCTTATCTTCTTGGGGGTTCATTTTCTTCAGTTCATCCTGATAGGCAACCGAATCTACAATATTGTCTTCTGGCAATAATTCTGAAGCATAATAATCAGGAAAGCCCATAGCAAGACCAATTAAGTTCTTTTCTGTCACAGAAAAATCTAAATCTTTGGGTTGATTTTCCCGAATAGCTCGTATATTTTTTAACAGTTTATCAGAGACTACAGACACTTGGTCCATAAAAACAACATCTAAAAAGATCAAATCCGAGCACATCACCGTCTTTGACATTTGCAAGAATATAACGGACAAAGTCATCATATAGTTGCACGGATTGCGGGGCATTCTCTTCTAAAAAAGATCGGTTTTTGAGGGCATTCTGCTGGAATTTTTCAATAGAAAGCAAGATATCTACATTCTGCTCTTGGTAAAATCTTTCTGCTTGCTCTTCATCTTCTTCCAGTTTTTCTGCTGTTTTCCCAGAGAGCAATAGGAGCTTTTAAATCTTCTTCATCCCAAAACAATTGCCAAAAATAGGGTATTGTGTAAATTCCCTCTGTTAGAATACGGGCTTCATCTCCGTTTTTTAAGTAAATATAACTTCTATTTGCCATATCATTTCCTTTCACAATCTTTGAAAAAGGTTAGTGGTTCAAGTAGGATGTAGATAAAACTATAAAGTTTCCAATTTTTCATGCCCAATCGAAAACCTAGACTTCATTTAAAAAGATGTTTCATAAAAGCACCAAGGGACGATAACAATACATGACCAGTTCAACCTTGGTCAGGACATCATCTGCAATTCTCATTTATTCTCTTTACTAATGTAGTATGCTTCCGGGGTATAATGATAGAGCAAAAACAAATAAGGGAGTCTCAGTAATTCCTTCCAACATCTCTTTTAATACTCCATCTGGATTGATAATCTCTCCTGTTTTAGTGAAATAAACACCTTGTTCCCCATTTCGATTTCGGAGTTCCCAGGCCACATTATTTCCTTGAACAGACGGCAAATAACGTTCCTTTTCTAGAAAACCAAAAAAATCTTTCACCGTCATATCTTCAGGAATATCAAATTCTGTCTCATGGGGCAATACATCATCCCCCATACAGATAGACTCTCTATCAACTCGGATTTTCATTTCGCTCTTTCCTTATAAGTTTCTATTTGAACGCTATCAAAATAAATCCAAGTACCTCTATTGTAACACATTCTCTTTGTATTTTTGAGCTATCTAGCTATTATCATAACTTTCCATAGCCTCTTCCACTTCTGCCAAGGTTACGCCAAACAACTCTAAACGCTTGAGGAGTTGCTTGCCGTTGGAATAGCCGATGCGGAGCTGTTCGCCTAGATACTCTCGGCGCCTACGACTATCTGCTCCCGCCAAGAAACCTAGGCGAATCAAGTCACTCCGACTAATGTCAAACTCGTTCTCATTTTCAAATTGCTCTGTCACCTGGGCCAGCGCTGTTTTTAGATCTTCATAGCTGGCGTGTTCGATTCCCAGAGAACGTCCCTTGGACTTAGATTTGGGAACAGCCTCATCTCGCTTTAGAAAGGCATGCTGCACAGTTGGAATGGCCGTCATAATCATGCACCGGATCCGCTCCCCATTAAAATCTGGATCTGTAAAGACAATGACTCCATGCAATTCATGCAGGCGCTGAATGCGTTCTATATCCTGGTCATTTATTGCGGAACCTCGTGTCTCATAGGTTTCCACGTCAAAGTAACGTTTGAGATTGGCCGTGTCATCACGCCCTTCGACCACGATGACTTGGGAAATTTTTTCTTTCATTACCTGCTATCCAATCCAAAAATTCGCTCTGCATTTGCAGTCGTTGCTGCTGCTAATTTCTCGGTCGTCATCCCACGCAAGTCGGCGATAAAGTCCACCACATAGCGAGTATAGGCTGTTTTGTTTTCACGGCCACGTTTAGGAACAGGAGCCAGGTAAGGCGCATCCGTCTCTACCAGAATCTTATCTAAAGGAAGCTCTCTAGCAGCTTCTTGGACATCTGTAGCTTTTTTAAAGGTCACCACTCCTGAGAAAGAAATGGTCATACCAAGCTCGACAAACTTCTCAGCCCACTCGAGAGAGCCTGAAAATGAATGCATGATCCCACCACGAGGACCAACGCCCTCGCTCTTGATAATCTCATAAGTATCTTCTAGCGCATCACGAGTGTGGACCACAAAAGGCAAGTTCAAATCCTTAGACAGCTGAATCTGACGACGAAAAACCTGTTCCTGCACTTCCTTAGGTGCTGTCATCCAATGGTAGTCCAGACCAATCTCACCTAAAGCGACAACCTTGGGATGCTTTAGCTTTTTAAGCAAGTAAGCTTCGACCTCGTCTGTGTATGTTCCTGCTTCCGTTGGATGCCAGCCAATAGTTGCGTAGAGTTGCTCATACTCATCTACTAACTCTAGGGCTCGTTCAATGGTCGGTTTATCAAAACCAACAATATTCATCTGAGTCACCCCCATCTCAGCAGCCAAGGCAAGTTCTTCCTCCTCACGTCCTGCAAATTCTTCTACATTTAAATGTGTATGCGTATCAAAAATCATCTCTTCTAACCTCATTCTTCCATCTATTATACCAAAAATAGCATCCCTCGGCTTGGAAAAATATCCAAAAACCAGTCATTCTCCCTTGACTGCCCTTTTTCAAAGCAGTATAATAACACTTATTGAAATTTTCATCAAAGGAAAAGAAAATGTTTAGAAAATTAAAATATACCTTTATCGGTCGACCACTCAAGTCTCTCACAGACGGCGAAGGGGGATTACTTGGAAAAATGCAGGCACTTGCAATGTTATCCAGTGATGCCCTGTCTTCTATTGCCTATGGACCCGAACAAGTCATTCTCGTTTTAGTTAGCCTCTCTCCTCTCGCTATTTGGTGGAGCCTCCCTATCGGTATTTTTTTGTCCTCTTACTACTCGCTAGCTTTGACCATTTCCTATCGTCAAATTATTCATGCCTATCCTCAAGGTGGTGGGGCTTATATGGTCACTCGGGAAAAATCTCTCCCTGAACTAGGCTTGATTGCAGGGGGCAGCCTCCTTATTGACTATATGCTGACAGTAGCCGTATCCGTTGCTTCTGGAGCTGATGCTATTACTGCAGCCATCCCTGCCCTCCATCCCTATAATCTTCATATCTCTATTTTCCTAGTCTGCCTGCTCATGCTCTTGAATTTAAGAGGATTGAAAAGAATCTGCCAGCTCTCTGATGATTCCGTCTACCTCTTTATCTTCAGTACCGTCTTTCTCTTGCTTTATGGGATTCTTTTCAACTATTTACAGGTTCCCTAAACTATCAGGCGACTTCAACCATTGGACAAACTGTTCCGAGCCTTTCCATCGTTCTCCTATTGAGAGCCTTTACCAGTGGCTCTGCCTCTCTGACAGGGGTTGAAGCTATTTCAAATGCGGTACCATTTTTCAAAACTCCGAAAGAAAAGAATGCTGCTCAGACTTTGACCATCATGTCGCTGATTTTAGGATTTCTTTTTGCAGGCATTACCTTCCTAAACTACTGGATGGGTATCACGCCTCAACACGGAGAAACCATCCTCTCGCAAATGGCCAAGGGCATTCTTGGTGATTCATTCTTTGGTCATGCTAGCTACTATCTCTTCCAGTTCTCAACAGCCTTGATTCTAGCTGTAGCTGCAAATACTGGCTTTTCAGCCTTCCCTATGCTGTCCTACAATATGGCCAAAAACAAGTACATGCCTCATCTCTTTATGGAAAAAGGGGATCGCCTTGGCTACTCCAACGGTATCTTAACTCTGGCTTTTGGGGCTATGATCCTTCTTCTCATTTTTAACGGGAATACTGAACGCTTGATTCCTCTTTATACTATCGGGGTCTTCGTTCCCTTTGCCCTTTCTCAGACTGGGATGATTCGCCATTGGAAAAAGGAAAAAGGAGCAAACTTCTTAAAATCTGCCTTTGCTAATATCCTTGGGGCCATCATTTGTTATGCTATCGTCCTCATTTTACTCCTCTTCAGACTGGGTGATATCTGGCCATTCTTCCCAATTATCCTAGTTTTAACTTTCCTCTTTTTGTCCATTCACAACCATTACCAAAAAGTGGCAAAACAGCTACGACTCTACGAAGGAATTGAAAAGCGCACTTATGACGGCAACCTTGTCCTTGTCCTAGTAGGAAATGTTACTCGAGTAAGTGTCGGAGCCATTAACTACGCTCAAAGTATCGGTGACGAAGTGTTAGCCATGCACATTTCTACTAAAGAAACGGCAGAAAAAGACCAAGAAATCCTCCAGGAATTTGACGATTACTTCCCAAATATCACTCTGAAGAATATCAATACCAGCTACCGCGATATCATCACCCCTAGCGTCAAGTATGTCAAACGAATCGCCCAGAAGCTAAGCAAAAAAACTACACCGTTACAGTTCTTGTACCACAGTTTATCCCTAACAAGCCTTGGCAAAATATCCTGCACAATCAAATGAGCCTCAAACTAAAATACGCTCTCAGATGGCACGAAGACGTCGTTGTCGCTAGCTACTCTTATCACTTAAAAGAATAAACAAAAACTCAAAATCAGTAACTTATATCTGGTTTTGAGTTTTTAGTATGTGACCTTTTAAATGAGCATTCCATGAATTCCATCTGAAATTGACGATTTCGTGGACAATGCATCCCTTTAAGATAAAAAAAGAAAAAGCCAGTAGACTCGAGTTCCTACTGACTTCTTTGCTGAATTTGTTTGGATTATGCAGCCAAAACTTTGCGTCCTTTACGACGACGAGCTGCCAATACGCGACGACCGTTTTTAGTTGACATACGGTTACGGAATCCGTGTTTGCGCGCACGACGAATTTTACTTGGTTGATAAGTACGTTTCACGATGAATACCTCCTCATAGATTTTGTATTCGTTTAGCCGGCTATAAAGTGATCAGTTACTAAACATACTTTACTATTCTATCTGATTCTGATACTTTTGTCAATAGCTCTAGGCAAATGTTTCCAGCTTTTTCTCATGTAAGCCCTATCTACGATACTGTTTCAAGAAACGAGTCATCTTTTCTTGGATTTGTGCTAATTCATCTACACGAGGAAGATAAACAATACGGAAATGGTCTGGTTCTTGCCAGTTAAAACCGCGACCATGAACCAAGAGAACCTTCTCTTGCTTCAAGAAATTGAGGACAAACTGTTCATCATCATCGATGCGATACATATTGCGGTCAATTTTAGGGAAAATATAAAGTCCGGCTTTGGGTTTAACAGCAGATAAACCTGGGATATCTTGAATGGCATTGTAAATGAAGTTTCTTTGCTCGTAGATCCGTCCACCAGGAAGGAGCAATTCGTCTACCGACTGGTGCCCACCTAGCGAGGTTTGTACGACTTGCTGGGCCAAAACGTTAGAGCAAAGGCGCATGTTAGACAGCATATTAAGACCTTCAATATAGCCCTTGACATGTGTCTTAGGTCCAGATAAGACCATCCATCCTATACGGAAACCAGCGATACGGTGAGATTTTGAAAGACCATTCATGCTGACACAGAAGACATCTGGAGCCAGACTAGCTACTGAGACATGCTCATGACCATCCATGACCATACGATCGTAGATTTCATCCGCAAAGATAATTAAGTCGTTTTGACGTGCAATCTCGATAATCTCTAACAAGAGTTCCTTGGGATAGAGGGCTCCTGTCGGATTATTTGGATTGATGAGAATAATAGCCTTGGTATTTGAAGTGATTTTTGACTTGATATCGTCAATATCAGGGTACCATTCTGCAGCCTCATCACAGATATAGTGAACGGCATTTCCTCCAGCTAGGCTGACAGCCGCTGTCCAGAGAGGATAGTCCGGCATGGGTACCAAGACCTCATCTCCATTGTCCAGAAAGCCCCTGCATGGACATGACAATCAGCTCACTGACACCATTTCCAAGGTAGATATCATCAATATCCACATTTGGGAATTTCTTCAGTTGGCAATACTGCATGATAGCCTTACGCGCTGAGAAAAATACCCTTTAGAATCAGAGTAGCCTTCGCTATCACGCGCATTCATAATCAAATCATGAATGACCTCATCTGGTGCTGTAAAGCCAAATTCTGCTGGATTTCCCTGTATTCAGGCGTAAAATCTTTTCTCCATTTGCTCGCATACGCATGGCTTCTTCTAAAACAGGACCACGGATATCATAAGCAACATGCTCTAGCTTGCTAGATTTGTTAAATTCTTTCATCTTTTTTCCTCAATTCGTCAGGATAGTAACATTATACCACTAGAAAGTCGCTGCGACAAGCTTCCATAAACAAGGAAAGCAAAAAGAAAAAAACATTGACAAAGAGAATCCTCACCAATTCTCTTTTCTTTTATTTCTATATATGCACTAAGTCTGATGACCAACAATATGGTTTAAAAATATGATTTTTACTTTACTTCCTTTAGTGAAAAAGGGTTACAATAAAAAGCAAGAAAAATTTCAGGAGGTTTCATTATGGCACAACGTTACCAAAAATGTTATGGTCGCAATTGATGGTTCTAAAGAAGCGGACTTGGCTTTCGTCAAAGGTGTTTACACTGCTCTACGCAATGAATCCAGGCTCACCATTGTCCATGTTATTGACACACGCGCTCTTCAAAGCGTATCTACCTTTGATGCTGAAGTTTACGAAGAACTCCAAGCCGATGCTGAAAGTATGATGAAAAGAGTATGAAAAGCGTGCAAAAGATGCTGGTTTAACTGATATCCACATCGTCATCGAAATGAAATCCCAAAACTCTCCTCGCTCGGACGATTCCGGACGCAGAAAAATGTTGACTTGATTTTAGTTGGTGCTACAGGTCTCAATGCCTTTGAACGCCTCTTAGTCGGTTCTTCATCTGAATATATTCTCCGCCATGCAAAAGTCGATTTGCTGGTCGTGAGGAAAGTGAAAAAAACATTGTAAATAGTAAGAAAAAGGAGCCTGAGGCTCCTTTTTATTACTATTATTTCTATTTCTTTCTTTATGTCGCTCATAAGCCTTGAGCTGACGTTGTAGCTCCTGTTTAATGGCAGGTTCTGGAGCATATTTTTCTTCCCAGTCGTCTGGTTTTAAAATTTTGTGCGTAACCGGGTCAAAATGAGCTTTTCCATCAGGGAAGACCTTTCCCATATTTGCTTCATGAACAATATCAAAAATGCGTTCTGGATCCACTCCCATCAAAACAAAAACTACCGTATGTAAAATACAGTGTGTCGATCAAAGCATCCACTTGACCGACCAGATTTTGCTTAGCAGGCGTCTTTTTCGCCACTTTCTCTGCTGCCTTATCAAGTGCCTCATGCATGCTTGCAAGGGAGTTTTGGAATTCTTCCTCCGAAGAACTTGCCGCACGGACAAACTCTACTAATTCTTCAATTTTAAAATCTGCGCGGTGGGTTGCACCTTCAACATCCCATGCCTGTGGCTCTTCTTGAGTTCGTTCATCCATCATGTGGTGGAAGGTCTTGACCTTTATTAAAGTGGTAGTCCCTGACTGACAAACACTTTTTCTGAAGCTAAAACGCCAAAGTGCTCAAGCGCCTTGTGGATGCCATCTTGTTGATTGCTTGCTGTGATATGTTTAGCAACTTCTTTGGCACTGCTACTGCCATTTCCCATAGCGACTGACATACCGACACCTGCCAACATTTCCAGATCGTTATCTGAATCACCAAAGGCCATGACTTGATTGAGATCAAAGCCATATTCTTTTTCCTACTCGGCGAATGCCTTCTAGTTTGGAATTTCCTTGGTTGATGATATCTGCTGCAAAAGGATTGCTTCGAGTTAATTTCAAATCTTCAAAATCAGCTGCAGCTTTCTCAGATTCCTCTGGCGTCATCAGCATCAAAAACTTGATAAATGGGTTGATTAATCAAGTTAAGTAGGTCGTCTTCCTTTTGAGGAACTGCCTTGCTGACCATCCGATTAAAAGAACGGCTAACAGTTCTTGTCAGCACAGTCGGAATAAAACGACTAACCAGTTGAGAAAAGGAGCCGAGACCAAATGACATAATCTTCGAACCAACAACGGCCTGCTCGGTTCCAAGAGCGATTTCTTTACGCTCCTTTTTGCATAAGCAATCAGTTGACGCAGGCTTGACTTAGCAATCGGACTTGCAAACAGTACCTTTTCTTTATTAAAAATGTATTGGCCATTGTAGGTCACTGCAAAATCCAAGTTCAAGTCTTCCATCAATTCCTTGACAAAAAACGGTCCCTCGTCCTGTCGCTACTCCAACAAGCACTCCTTGCTCTTTGACAATCTTAATCGCGTCCTTAGTGGATTTCAAAAACACTCTTGCGATCGTTGACTAACGTTCCATCGATATCAAAAAAACAGCCTTTGACTTCCATCCTATCCCATTCTCCCTTTTGTGTTACAATGATTATACCACATTTCAGAAAGAGTGAGTAAATCATGCCTAAGAAAAATCCTTGTTTTGCATACAGGTGGGACCATTTCCATGCAAGCAGACGCCACTGGTGCCGTTGTAACTAGTCAGGACAATCCCATGAACCATGTTTCCAATCCACTTGAAGGGATTGAGGTTCATGCCCTAGACTTTTTTAATCTGCCAAGCCCTCATATCAAACCCAAGCATATGCTTGCACTCTATCATAAAATCAAAGAGGACGCTGATAACTACGATGGAGTTGTCATCACACATGGTACAGATACCTTAGAAGAAACAGCTTACTTCCTTGATACCATGAAAATTCCACCCATCCCCATCGTTCTAACAGGGGCCATGCGTAGTTCAAACGAACTTGGTAGCGATGGTGTTTATAACTATCTGAGCGCTCTGAGAGTTGCCAGCGATGATAAAGCAGCCGACAAGGGTGTACTGGTCGTCATGAACGACGAGATCCACGCAGCCAAGTATGTTACCAAAACTCATACGACCAATGTCAGCACCTTTCAAACCCCAACACATGGACCACTTGGCCTCATCATGAAGCAAGAAATCCTCTACTTCAAAACAGCTGAACCTCGTGTCCGGTTTGATCTCGAGCATATTCAGGGTCTGGTTCCCATCATCTCAGCCTATGCAGGTATGACAGACGAGCTGATCGATATGTTGGACTTGGAACAGCTGGATGGCTTAGTCATTCAGGCCTTTGGAGCAGGCAATATTCCCAAAGAAACAGCTCAAAAGTTGGAAAATCTCCTGCAAAAAGGAATCCCAGTCGCCTTGGTCTCACGTTGTTTTTAATGGTATTGCTGAACCTGTCTACGCCTACCAGGGTGGAGGGGTACAGTTACAACGAGCTGGTGTTTTCTTTGTCAAAGAACTCAACGCTCAAAAAGCTCGCCTCAAATTATTAATTGCCCTTAATGCTGGACTAAAAGGACAGGCTTTGAAAAGACTATATGGAAGGATAAACCTCTTCTCTAGAACGCAAAAATAGGAAATCTTCACGATTTCCTATTTTTACTATTTACGTTTTCGTGTAGAGCAGCGCTCTGTCAAACCATGAGGCAAGAGAACTTCACGTTCTTCCAACTCTTCCTTATGCATAATCTTAGTCAACATACGCATGCTGATAGCACCTAGGTCATAAAGAGGTTGGGCAATAGTCGTCAAGTTTGGACGAGTAAATCGTGCAATCTGAGAGTCATCTGTCGTGATGATTTCAAACTCTTCTGGCACAGATACACCATGGTCAGCCAAACCATTCAACACACCTGCTGCCAATTCATCACCTGTTACAACTGCGGCTGTAGCTTGTGATGAAATCAAGCGTTCTGCCAAGACATAGCCATCGTCATAGTTGTATTTTGATTCAAAGACCAAACCCTCGCTATAAGAATGTCCAGCTTTTTTCAAGGCTTCCTTGTAACCGATCAAACGAACCTTGCCATTGATATCATCGACAAGTGGTCCACTCACAAAAGCAATTTTCTCGTTTTCTTTGAGAAGATAGCTCACAGCATCAATCGTTGCTTGTTTGTAGTCGATATTTACACTTGGAAGTTGATGTTCTACATCCACAGTACCAGCAAGAACAACCGGTGTCCGTGAACGAGAAAACTCTGAACGAATCTTTTCAGTCAAGTGATAGCCCATAAAGATAATCCCATCGACTTGTTTTGAAAAGAGAGTGTTGACCACTGAAACTTCCTTTTCATCATCCTCATCACTATTTGCTAGGACAATGTTATACTTGTACATTTCAGCAATATCGTCAATTCCTTAGCAAGCGTTGAGAAATAACCATTGGTAATGTTAGGAATCACAACTCCGACTGTCGTTGTTTTTCTTGCTAGCCAAACCACGTGCTACCGCATTTGGACGATAGTCCAAGCGATCAATCACTTCTAGGACTTTTTCGAGTGTTCTCTTTAACATTCTTGTTGCCATTAACGACACGGCTAACCGTTGCCATTGAAACTCCTGCTTCACGGGCGACGTCATAAATCGTTACTGTATCATCTGTGTTCATTCCGTTTCCTTTCTATAATGAAAATTTCGCTTTCACGCATCTACTTACTCCATTTTATCACTTATTGTAAACACTTTCAAGTATTTTTAGAGAAACTTTGAAAAAAATTTCATGTCTTCATTCTCATTTTGAAAAAAAGCGAGTACGATTTCTTGATTTTTAAGACATTTTGCTGTATGATAAGGAAAAATAAAAGGGGAGGGAAACTCATGGCTTTTTACAAATACTCAGAGACGTTCCGCTAGCTTTTGGTGTCGTGACCAGCCTGCCTGATGATGTCATTGACTCTTTATGGTATATTATCGATCATTTCTGAAAAAATGTCTTTGAATTAGAAGAAGAACTTGAGTTTCAACTGCTCAACAATAAAGGGGACCATCACCTTCCATTTTTTTCTAGTCAGCACCTTCCGACTAGTATTGATTTTGATTTCAATCATCCTTTCGATCCGCTTTACCCTCCTAGGGTCCTTGTTTTAGACCTAGACGGCAGAGAAACCATCCTCCTTCCAGAAGAAAATGACCTATTTTAAAAACTCTAGCTTCTCGGCGCAAACTGCTGAGGAACTAGAGTTTTCTTTTTCTAATAAATGGAGCGACTGACAACTAGACCGTTTGGTTTTGTATACTCTAAATCAAGGTAATCCTGATAAGTCCCTGGCACAATGAAACCTTGGGGACTCAATATATCAGTTCCAGCTTTTCCTACGATAGAGTCTGCTAGCAGAACACAATTGGTACTGAGAACAAAGTAGGTCTTAAACTCGGATGAGCTGAATTTATAGAGGGTCGCATCTGCTTCCTCTTTCAGTTGGTAGGAGTAGGTATGCTTGACCTCTCCCTCTCTTCTTTTCATCAACTGCGAGCTTGGTTCCCAAGGAATTAACAGGTCTTCTATCTCCGCTAGACGAGCTTGGATAGCTGCTTTTCTGTTGGTCCGTCAAACTCAGACCATAAGCAAACAAAGGTCTTCTGACTTTCCTCTTACAGAGCTCGATGTATTTTTCCCGATTGGCCTTAAACAAAACACCGTCTCCAACCATGCCGAATAAACGCTCCGAGTGGGGATCATAGGAACCATAGGAAATGACCTTCCCTTGATAACAAATATCCACATGTCCCATGGCGAGGAAGAAAGGATGTTTCTGAGGTATGGATAAAAATTTCTAGATCAACCATCTGATCGTTTTTTCTTTCTGAATGAACTTCCCCTTCTTGGCTTTCATGATTTGACAGCCACTCATTTAGTTTGCGCAAGGTGCTGATAGGGATCAGAGCCGTCACAAAGATTGGCAGAGTCATTCGCATACGTCGTTTCAGCTTGGGATTGTTTTCTATCCTTTTCAAAAAGAAACCGTCCCGGAGGCTACTGGCTCTAGCATGAGCAAGTAAAACCCAAGCAAGAGCAATTCAAAATTCGCTGCATCGTGAAAAGGAGAGATGCTATAAAGACCCGAATCCTATCATCCATACAGCATCGAAGAGATGATGGAGCCGAGGATGAATAGCATTTTTTCGATAGAGAGACCAGGTCACAAGACTAATGATGCCCGTAAACAGCTGGTAGCTCGCAATGATAAAAACCAGGAGATAGAGGGCAAGGTCTTGCAAGATAATAGAGTCAAACACGAGAGCTGCAACCACCAGCTTGCCCAAGGTTACAAGATATTTTCCCGACGTTTTTTTATCCTGAAACCAGCGAGTCAACAAGTGCCAAACTGCTGACAAGGAAAAGTAACCCATCAGCAACTGGTACCCCATTCGCGGAATAACTTGTCCAAATCGAATCAAGAGAAGCCCTAAAACAATAGCAAGTAGTCCCTCCCCGATACTCTTCCACTTGCTATAGGTCTCGGAAAGCTTAGGCATTTCCTTGCTCCAACTGGTCAACCAAGTAACGAATTGGTTGCTTTAGGATTGGATGGATAAAATGGGGAGCTATTTCTACTAACGGCTCAAGAACAAAGAGGCGTTCTGCTATATAAGGATGAGGCAAGATGAGCTCGTCTGTGTAAATGATCTGGTGCTCCACAAAGAGCAAGTCCAAATCAATCAAGCGAGGCCCCCAATGCACTTCTCTCACCCGTCCCATTTCTGACTCAATGGCTAATAATGTTTCTAACAAGACTGGTGCTGGTAGCCAGGTTTCTACTTCAATCACCTGATTGACAAAGCTATCCTGTTCCACACCACCCCAAGGTTCCGTCGCCAAGACACTGGACTCTTTGAGAATATGGATACCTCGAGCTCGCAGTTTGTCAATGGCTTGTTCCAAGTTTGCTTTTGTCTCCCATATTGCTTCCTAGAGCGATAAAGGCTCGCTGCTTACGACGATGAATGGTCACCGAGCAGGTATCCAACGGTAAATGCACTGGAGCCCAAGGTTTTTTTAGTTCCAACTCAATCTCTTGGACAAGAGGATAGGTCTCAAAAGTACGTTCTACCAGTTTATAGGCTACCGTTTCAATCAAATCCTCACTCGTTTCCTGAAACCAGGTCGTCCACTGCTGACACAGCTCTCCGTAATGGACAGAAGCCGTCAAGTCCAAGTCTGTCGCTGCCTTGGTCATATCATAGGATAAGCTTGCGGAAATAACAAACTTTTGCCCTAATTCCTTCTCACTAGGAAAAAGACCATGATAGGCAAAAATTTCCAAATCTTTAATCTGCAGTTGATCCATAACTAGTCCTTTCTAGAAAAATCCGCACAAAGCGGATTCTTTTTATACTCAATGAAAATCAAAGTGCTAACTAGGAAGCTAGCCGCAGGCTGTACTGGAGTACGGCAAGGTGAAGCTGACGTGGTTTGAGTGATTTTCGAAGAGTATTATAGTCCCATTAAACGATAAGCTTGGTCTCGGAGGTCCTTATCTGTTTCAAATAGACCTCGAGCTACTGTCGTCAAAGTTGCAGTACCTGGTTTTCTGACACCACGCATGCTCATACACATATGCTCGGCCTCAATGACAACAAAGGCTCCTTTAGCCCCCAGATAGTCCATCAAGGCATCGGCCACTTCAATATTTAACCGTTCTTGAATCTGTGGTTTTTTAGAATAAATTTCAACCGTACGGGCTAGCTTAGACAAGCCTGCCACCCGACCATCTGGAATGTAGGCAATGTGCGCTCTCCCATAAAAGGGCAAGAAGTGGTGCTCACACATAGTATGGAAAAATATCCTTTTCCACTACCATATTATCATCAATAATCTCAAAGGATTTTTGACAAGTGTTCCTCAACAGTCTGGCCAAGACCTGAAAAAAATCTCTTGGTACATACGGGCTACACGAGCAGGTGTTTCCTGCAAGCCCCTCACGGTTAGCGTCCTCCCAACAGCCTCGATAATCATTTTTACAGCTGCTTTCAATCTTTTGTGTATCCATTCTCGTTCTTCCTCTCCATCAGATAGGCTCTCACTTGGCTCAAAAAATACAAAGGAACCCTGTGATAATCCTAACTGTTTGTTTCTCTTCATTTTTACCTGTCAATTTCTGCTCTAGAAACATCCTGCCAACCTTTGGTAATTAAGATTTCTAGACTTGGCTGTCTCTTTCAGCACGCTTTCATCCGTCGCCCGACTATCGTCAAAAATGTGTCACAGTCAAAGCTGACTATCTGGCATGTCTCTAGTAAATCCAGCATATCGTCCAAGGCCTTGGTTTTTGATGCACGTAAAGAGGATTTCCTATGATAATCCGCAAAGCGTTCTTGTAAGGTTGCTAGTAAAGCCTTGATAGCATGGGGATTGTGGGGCTCCATCCAAAATCAACAATGGGGTCTCTGACACGACCTCCAAACGCCCTGGCCAACTGGTCTCTCTCAAGAGCTTGAGCAGCAAGTCATTACTTGCAAATTCTCGCCCAGTCTCCTGACAATAAGTGTCTAGGAGGGCAAGCGCCATCCCTGCATTCTCTATCTGATGTAAACCAATCAGACCTGTTTGAAAGCGACCTTGTCTGACAGAACTAGTATAGTCAAAGATTTCACCCTGTCATCACGCTTTCTTGATGACTGACCTGATAATCTCTCCCATAGACAAGTCTCAGTGCATGTTTTAGCTTCTGCAATATGAGTCGATCACAGTCAAGGCTTCAGGAACAATACGACCTGTCACCAAAGGGAATACCTTGTTTGATAATACCAGCCTTTCTGCTCTGCTATGGCTTCCAAGGTGTCACCAAGTAGGGGCTACATGATCCAGTCCAATGGTCGTAATCCCTGTCAAAATGGGCTGACAAACATTGGTACTATCCAAAAGACCACCCATGCCGACTTCCATGATAGCCACATCTACTTGCTCTAAGGCAAAGTAATCATAAGCTAGAGCTGTGATAATCTCAAACTCAGTTGTACCCTGCAAAGTTGTCAGCAGATTCTCCCTCAAGCAAAAGACTGATAGTCTGCCATGAGGGACTTCTAGTCTAGCTGCGGGGAATGGATTCCCCATTGATGCTAATCTGATCCGTATAATGAATGAGATAGGGGCAGGCTGAACACCCCTACTCTCAGTCCTAGCTTTTCCAGCATCTTTTTCAAAAAAGCAATGGTAGACCCCTTGCCATTGGTCCCTCCGATATGGATGACCTTGAGTTTGAGATGGGGATTGCCTCGCAGAGCTAGGAGTTCTACCATGCGTTCCAACCAAAATGCGGTTGGTCCGTCCGGTAGTGGGCAATCCACTGATTGTTTTGAATTTCGTTCATCTTACTTTTATTGTTTTAAATCTAGATTTTCCGCATCATCTGCCAATCGAATAGCTGACGCAATTTCAACCGCCATCCTGTGACTGGCTACATCGTGCACGCGCACTTCCACACCCTGTCTCGCAGCGATACTGGTTACATGAGCCGAAGCTGTGTCCCGATTGCGGAAACCGACTTCCGTTTCAGGATTGACTTCAAAGCCATTTTCCTCCAGGATATTAATGACAAACCGCTTACGCGAAACTCCAAGAAAGATCGGATAGCCTTGCTGGTGTAGTTTATCAAGGTCCCGTAGAAGGAGTAGATTTTCCTTCTTGGTGAGACCAAAGCCAATCCCTGGATCCAGCAAAATGTTTTCTCTTGCTATTCCCAGCTATCTCGCTCTCGCTAGAGCTACGTTCAAAGAAAGCCTCCATCAAAGTCTTCGATTGGCACTTTTTTCAAAAGTCAGCTAACTCTTCTTCTGTAAAAGCTTGCCCAAAACCAAAATGAGGAAATATGAGTGAACTAGGGTGCTGAGGTCGAGCCATAACTGGATTAAACATGATAACCACTTTTGCTCCAGCCTTAGCAACCACATCCGCCATTTTTCTCATCACCCATGAGACCCGTGATGTCATTTTACCAGATTGGCACCAGCAGCCAAAGCAGCCTCTGCCACCTGACTTTTCCATGTATCGATAGAAATGAGGACATCACTTTCCTCACGGATAGCTTTAATCACTGGAACAACACGCTGGATTTCCTCTTCTATCTCAACATAGCTACTGCCCGGCCGAGTCGATTCTCCACCGATATCGAGCATGCACGCTCCTTCTGCTATCAATTTACGAGCTTGCTGGAGCGCCTGCTCAAGAGCAAAAACTGACCCACCATCCGAAAAGGAATCTGGGGTTACATTGATAATGCCGCAAATGGCTGTTTTTACGTGGTTGACTTTATTGGACATAACGGTCACTTCCTTAAGGTTCTTTACCATATTATCTCTCTATTTTACCATAAAAAGAAAAAAAGATGGACACGCTAGTATTCATCTTTTCCAAGTAGAGTCAATGGATTTAGAATGATAGACCTAGATTTCTACTAATCAATACCAACAAGGCCAACAAACAAAAATGCAATACCATTGAGAATCATATGAAGCAAAATGGACATCTCCAAGCGCTCAGTCTTATAGGCTGTCCAAGTCAAAACCGTTGACATTCCTCCATAAATAATCACAGAAGGCAAATTGGTTTGGCGTATGGAGTAAGGCAAAGACGATTGCACCAACAACAAAGCCAAGTTTTTCTTTTTCCACGGAAGATCTTTTTGGGAATAATTCCACGACACAAAATTTCTTCACAAATCAGCGCAATCAAGACTAGTCAAGAAGAAAGTTGAAATCAAGGAACTATTCTGAACCAAACCATTCAGTATTGATTGGTTACTGGTTGTTGCTTCATTTGTTAGTCGAAGCAGAGTGAACCCAAGAGATTTGTAGCAAAAATCACTAGATAACTCAATACCAAGCGAGCTAGGTCCTTTTAGCCTTAAAAAGGATGAGATTAAAAGGTAGCAAGCTTTGTGTTTTCGCGCACCAATGATGAATACCATCAAAACGACAATGGATAGAGCACCTACTAAGAGTCCCTGACTGCAAAAGTCGGAAATTGTCTGTAGTCAAAAACAAACGGACAAGTCCTAAAGGAAATTGAGATAGAACAAAAAGCTACTAAAAGGATGATCATCCACTTTCCCTCTGTCCCAAACCTCTTGCCAAATCGTCTTATCTTTCATGATGTACCTCCTTATAGTAAAAGGGGAGACTCCCTTTTTACTATTATATCATTTAAAGCGCCATACTGATATAGTTAAGGATAAACAAGGCATCCAAAATCCAAATCATCGCGTGCACGTCCTTTGCTTGACCTTTGACAACTTTTTGTTAACGTATAAGTCAAGAAACCAACTGCAATCCCTTGTGTGATAGAGTAGCTGAATCCCATGAAGATAGATATAAAGAAGGCAGGGACAGCTTCAGCCATATCATCCCAATGGATGTTTTTCAAACTACCAAGCATCATAATCCCAACGATAATTAAAATTGGAGCCGTCGCAGCTGACGGAACAATTGCCAAAAGTGGACTAAAGAAACTTGAAATTGCAAAACAAATCGCAACCACTAAGGCAGTCAATCCGGTACGTCCACCTGCACCGATACCCGCTGCAGACTCGACATAAGTCGTTACGTTTGAAGTACCTGCGATGGCACCAATTGAAGTACCAATCAAGTCAGAGTAAAGAGCCTTATCTAACTTATCTGATTGGTGATTTTCACCATTTGTTGCTACGATACCGACTTTTTCACCTGTACCGATCAAAGTACCAATTGTGTCAAAAATATCTGTCAACGAGAAGGCCAGAATAGCCAGAAGTGTTTCCGGTAGACGAGCAGTGTCTGAGATTAAAGCACCCAATCCTTGTGAGCCAAGTGCTGCACCAAAGATTGTCTTCAAATCTTCAAAGGCTGCACCTACATGGTTATTAGAAAAATCAATGCTTGATACATCAACCAAACCAACAGCGATAGCAAGAACTGTCGTTGTTAGAATAGAAAGGATGATTCCTCCTTGATACCCTAATAACAAAGAAAATCGTAATCGCCAAACCTGCATAGCCACTAAAACAGCCGGATTATTAAAAGCTAACTAGACCTGGAACTGCTGAAGAATTTGCTGTAATGGCTGCTGAGCCTTATCAGCACCCTCACCAGCAACTGTATAATTTCCTGGATCGATAGAGAATTTCAAAAGGCCAGCATTCTTAATCCCTACATAAGCAAGAAAGACACCGATACCTGCTGAAATCGCAGAACGAAGAGCGTTTGGAATTGACTCAATGATCATTTTCCGAACATTTGTTAAGGTAATGATTAGTGAAATAATCCCACAGATAAAGACCATAGCCAAGGCCTCTTGCCATGAATAACCAAGTCCAAATACGACTGTAAAGGTAAAGAAGGCATTGAGTCCCATACCTGGTGCTTGAGCGTATGGCAGGGTTCGCATAGAAGGCCATCATCAGGGTACCAGCTACTGCACCAATAATCGTTGCTAGGAAAGACACCTTGAGCAGGCATCCCTGTCTGCGCAAGCATTTGTGGGTTTACAAAGAGAATGTAACTCATTGCAAAGAAAGTTGTTAAACCAGCGAGAACCTCCGTACGAACGTCTGTTCCCGTGCTCTTTTTAGTTTAAATAGTTTGTCCATCATAAATCTCCTTTTGTTTTTACGAACAATATGAGTATTATATCATTTATCATTCACCTTTTCAATATGTTTGTTTGAATTTATTTAACAAAATGAACTTTTTATTTTTGTTCTTTGAGTCTGCTTTTTCTTCTCTTCTTTTTGATATAATAGTAGACATCTTATCTGGAAATCTACTAGGAAGGTTTATATGACTAAAAATTATTGCAGTCGATTTGGACGGAACTCTGCTCAATAGCGAAAGCAAGCTCTCCGATTTTACCAAAGAGACAATCAAAAAAATTTCAGAAAAAGGGCACCATGTTATCATCACGACGGGGCGTCCGTATCGCATGGCAAAAGACTTCTACCGCGAACTAGAGCTACATACTCCTATGATTAACTTTAATGGTTCCCTTACCCATCTACCAGGACAGGCTTGGGAGCACGAAAGTTGCTTAACCTTGGACAAAAAATATCTCCTAGATATGGTCAAACGTAAAGAGGATATCCAGGCCGACTTTATTGCAGGAGAATACCGTAAGAAATTTTACATTACAGCTCCGAATGAAGAAATTGCGGACCCTAAACTATTTGGCGTAGAGAACTTCCAACCAGAAAATCAATTCAAACCCGAACGAGTAACCAAGAATCCTAACTGCATTCTCTTGCAAACAAGGGTTGAGGACAAATACGCTCTAGCGGACGAGATGAATCGTTTTTATCAGCACCAACTAGCTATCAATACCTGGGGTGGCCCACTCAACATCCTCGAGTGTACTCCCAAGGGTGTAAACAAAGCCTTTGCTCTAGAGTACTTGCTCAATGTGATGAATCGTGATAAAAAAGACTTAATCGCCTTTGGTGATGAACATAATGATACGGAAATGTTGGCATTTGCAGGCAAAGGGATATGCTATGAAAAACGCTAATCCTTCTCTCCTTCCATATGCAGACGAACAACTTCCTCTAACCAACGAAGAAGACGGGGTAGCTCACGCTTTACAAAATTTATTCCTATAAAAAGGAGGATTCCTATCCTGCAATCTTTCCTTTTTATTTTCATTCTATTTTCATAAAGGTCACTCATTTTCAGTATTTTTATATTAAATTTTCTATTGCTATTTTCATATATTTTTTTGAATTTATTTATATATTAACATTTTGTAAGCCTATTTTCATTGAAAAACTTTTACAATTTTCGAAAAAGTAGTTGATTTTTATATGAAAACGATTTATACTAGGTACGTCTGAGGTTTTTTTAGGAAACCTATAAGTCAAACATTTTTAAAAGGAGGAATGACAATAATGAGTATCGGAATCATTATTGCGAGCCACGGCGAATTTGCTGCGGGTATTCATCAGTCAGGATCTATGATCTTTGGTGAACAAGAAAAGGTTCAAGTTGTAACCTTTATGCCAAATGAAGGTCCAGATGATCTTTACGCTAAATTCAACAACGCTGTGGCTGCATTTGACGCAGAAGATGAGGTTCTAGTATTGGCTGACCTTTGGGTGGATCTCCATTCAACCAAGCTAGCCGCGTGATGGGAGAAAATCCTGAGCGTAAGTTTGCCATCATCACAGGGCTTAACTTGCCGATGTTGATCCAAGCCTACACTGAGCGCCTTATGGACGCTACTGCAGGTGTGGATAAAGTCGCTGCGAATATCATTAAAGAAGCCAAAGATGGCATCAAAGCTCTTCCAGAAGAGCTCAATCCAGTTGAGGAAGGGCTAGTGCTACGGCTGCTCCAGTTGCCCAAGCTGCTATTCCAGAAGGAACTGTTATCGGAGATGGTAAATTGAAAATCAATCTTGCCCGTCTTGACACACGTCTTCTTCACGGACAAGTCGCAACTGCTTGGACACCAGATTCAAAAAGCAGACCGTATCATCGTTGCTTCAGATAACGTTGCAAACGACGAATTGCGTAAAGAATTGATCAAGCAAGCAGCTCCTAACGGAGTAAAAGCCAACGTTGTACCAATCAAAAAATTGATTGAGGTTGCAAAAAGATCCTCGTTTTGGTAACACATGCTCTTATCTTGTTTTGAAACACCTCAAGATGCCCTTCGTGCCATCGAAGGTGGCGTGCCAATCAAGACCCTTAACGTTGGTTCTATGGCCCACTCAACAGGTAAAACAATGATCAATAACGTCTTGTCTATGGACAAAGATGATGTTGCAACATTTGAAAAAAATGCGTGACCTCGGTGTTGAATTTGATGTACGTAAAGTACCAAACGACACGAAAAAGATTTGTTTGACTTGATTAAGAAAGCAAACGTTCAATAATTTTAATCTGTTTCTATCATTTTTGAAAAACAGGATTAAGTACTTTATTAAAAACTAAATAGAAAAGGAATAAAACCATGTCAGATATTTCAATCATTTCTGCTATCTTGGTTGTAGTTGTTGCCTTCCTTGCAGGTCTTGAAGGTATCCTCGACCAATTCCAATTCCATCAACCAATCGTCGCATGTACCCTTATCGGACTTGCAACTGGTAACCTCGAAGCAGGTGTTATGCTTGGTGGATCTCTTCAAATGATCGCCCTTGGTTGGGCTAACATCGAGCTGCCGTAGCTCCTGACGCTGCTCTTGCATCTGTTGCCGCAGCGATCATCTTGATCAAAGGTGGTAACTTTTACTACTGAAGGTATCGCCGTCGCAACAGCCACAGCTATCCCTCTTGCCGTAGCTGGACTTTTCTTGACAATGATTGTTCGTACAATCTCAGTTGCCTTGGTTCACTCAGCTGACGCAGCTGCAAAAGAAGGAAACATTGCAGCTGTTGAACGCGCTCACTACTTTGCCCTTGTTCTTCAAGGTCTTCGTATCGCTATCCCTGCAGCCTTCCTTATCGCTATCCCAGCTTCTGCTGTTCAAGACGCTCTTGGCCTAATGCCAGAATGGTTGAATGGTGGTATGGCTGTCGGTGGTGCTATGGTCGTTGCCGTTGGTTACGCTATGGTTATCAACATGATGGCAACTCGTGAAGTATGGCCATTCTTCGCAATCGGTTTTGCTCTTGCAGCAATCTCTCAATTGACTTTGATTGCCCTTGGTGTCATCGGTGTTGCCCTTGCCTTCATCTACCTTAACCTTACAAAACAAGGTGGAAACGGTGGCGGCGGAGCTGCGACTTCTAACGACCCAATCGGTGATATCCTAGAAGACTACTAGAAAGGGGAACAATCATGGCTGAAAAAATTCAATTATCAAAATCAGATCGTCAAAAAGTTTGGTGGCGTTCACAATTCCTTCAAGGTTCTTGGAACTACGAACGTATGCAAAACTTGGGTTGGGCTTACTCATTGATCCCAGCTATCAAAAAATTGTACACTAAAAAAGAAGACCAAGCGGCTGCTCTTGAGCGCCACCTTGAGTTCTTCAACACTCACCCATACGTCGCTGCTCCAATCATGGGGGTTACTCTTGCACTTGAAGAAGAACGCGCTAACGGTGTTGAAATCGACGATGCGGCTATCCAAGGGGTTAAGATCGGTATGATGGGACCTCTTGCTGGTATCGGTGACCCAGTATTCTGGTTTACAGTTCGTCCTATCCTTGGAGCCCTTGGTGCATCACTTGCTGCATCTGGTAACATTGTTGGTCCCCTTCTCTTCTTCTTCGGATGGAATGCTATCCGTATGGCCTTCCTATGGTACACACAAGAGTTCGGTTACAAAGCTGGATCTGAAATCACTAAAGACATGTCTGGTGGTATCTTGAAAGACATCACTAAAGGAGCATCTATCCTTGGTATGTTCATCCTTGCCGTTCTTGTACAACGTTGGGTATCTATCAACTTCACTGTTAACCTTCCTGGTAAACAATTGGCTGAAGGTGCCTACATCAACTTCCCAGAAGGACCTGTAACAGGTGGAGAATTGAAGGGAATTCTTGGTCAGGCTCTTAGTGGTTTGAGCTTGGATAGCGTTCAACCACAAACACTTCAAGGTCAGTTGAACTCATTGATTCCAGGATTGATGGGACTTCTCCTTACTTTCCTCTGCATGTGGTTGCTTAAGAAAAAAGTATCACCAATCGCAATCATCCTTGCTCTCTTTGCAGTAGGTATTGCAGCTCGTTTCTTCGGTATCATGTAAGCCATCGAGAATATAGATAAAAAAGAATCAGGATCAAATCCTGATTCTTTTTGTGTATCAACTTTTTCTTCTAGTCAGATAATGCAAGCCCCCAATCACCACTGCTAGGATGGCTACATAGACGACTTGGGTGGTTGCTAGAGGAACAAACGCTCCTTGCAGGATAAAGGTATTGGCAAGCACTCCAACAAGAGCTGCAAGACTCAAACAGTGTGAGCAAGACTAGTTTGTATCGATTAAAAGGCAGACTGACCTTGGCAACTAGACACAGACCATTGATTAAAGCCAGTAGGAAGCAAATAAATTTGACCTGACCTGGGACAGTGATAAAGAAGTTGGTCAGGAGTACACTAGCAACCAGAACGCCACCACCAATCGCAGCGTTGGTTAGGATATCTCATAAAAGTGAGTGCTGACCTTTTCTTTATTGGACTCAAAAGTTAGAAAGAAGGATGGAATCCCAATCGTAATGGCTGAAATGATTGTAAACTGAATGGGGATAAAGGCAAATTCCAAACCAAAGATCACACTCAAAATCGCAAAAACGATGGAGAAGAAGGTCTTTGTTAGAAAGAGAGAGGCAACCTTTTGGATGTTATTGATGACACGGCGACCTTCCATCAAGATATCATAAAATACTGCAAAATCATCTGTGAGAAAAACAATATTGGAGACGCTTTTGGCTGCACTGGTAGCACCATTCATAGCAAAACTAATATCTGCTTTTTTAAGAGCTAGAACATCGTTGACTCCATCACCACTCATAGCAACTGTTTTCCAGCATTTTGCAAAATAGATACCATCTTTTGCTTCTGTTCAGGTGTCACACGACCAAATATTTCGTGTTCCAAGACCACTCTTTCAAAGTCATCATCGCTCACCTTGGTCATATCAATAGCCCGGCGCTTCTTCCTTAAAACCTGCCTTACGAGCCACCCCATATACAGCCACATGATTATCACCACTGATAATCTTCACTTCAACACCTTGAGATTCGAAATAGTCAAAGGTTTCCTTGGTATTGTCCTTAATCTCATCTGACAAAACGACATGCCCCAGTAGTTCCATATTGGCTGGAGTCGTGATGTGGTCCTTACTATGGGCAAGTGTCAAGATTCGAAAACCTTGCTGTTTTAGATGTTCATAGTAGGCATCCATCGGCTGGGTAAAGCCTAGAAATTCATAAGCACCGAAGAAATAGGTCCCACCCTCTTTTACTTGGACAAAGGAATACTTGTTTTTACTTGAAAATGCACCGACTTCTTGAACTTCCCACTTTTTCTCACAGGTTAAGTAAGTCTTCAGAGCCCGCGACGTCGCATTTTCATCGTCGAAAATAGGCTAGATAAGAAGATAGTTTCTCTGCTACATTAGCATCCATTTCTTGGACCTTCATATTACCAGTCGTGATGGTTCCTGTCTTATCAAAACAAAGAACATCTACTCGCGCCAAAGTTTCCACACAGTATAGTTCCTGCACTAGAACCTTCTTTTTGGCCAGCTTCATAGTAGCTACTGCTAGGGAAACGCTAACCAGTAGAATCAAATCCTCTGAATCATGCCGACCAAGGCACCAGAACTTCCCAAGACAATCTCAATATAAGTCCGTCCCTAGACTAAAAACCTCTGACATAGAGCAGAATGGCAACTGGCACCAGCAGGATAGAGACGATTTTTAAAAATCTTATCCATGTAATCGCGTAGTTGAGAAGGGTATTTTTGAATTCCTTGCTGGATTTTGCGAGTTTGTTGATATAACTATCGGGTCCGACAGCCGTCGCCGTGACCAGACAAGTACCCTAACGACATTGCTTCCGCTCATCAGCTTGTCACCAACTGTTTTAAAGACAGAATCACTCTCACCCGTCAGCAAAGACTCATCCACTTCAATATTTCCCTTCAAGCACTTCTGCATCGACAGGCACCTGATCACCCAGATTGAGATACAGGTACTCACCCAGAAACGATGTCCTCTGGATCAATCTCGATCGTTTGAGCCATCTCGGTTGACTCTGTACTTACTTTTTACCAGCAAACTTAGCTTTTTCCAGAGAATTTTTGAACGCACTTCTTGAAAATCCCAATGGCTGTATTGATAGCAATCACACCTAAAAAGAGTATATTTTCAAATCGTAAGGTTGTGGCTACCAGAACTGCCAGAGCCAAGTTCATGGCATTAAAGAAAGTAAAGATATTTGAAAACAAAATGATTTCCTTGGTTGTTTTATAGGGTTTAATGTCACTGATGTTTCGTTGACGATCCCTTGATGTCTTGGCTGCTTAAATACTTCATTTCACTCCGATATCCTTTTGTACTACTATAATAACACATATCTTTTTCTCTGTCACTTAAAGACTCAAAATAAGGAGAACTCCTTGGCAGGCATCATCTATCGCCACTTTAAGAAGACCTTAAAACAAAAGAGGCTAGGATTCCCCTAACCTCTTTTTCTTTATGCTTTATTCTGCCAAGGCTCCCATTGGATCCCATGGTGCTAACACGATTGGTTCTGCTTCATAGGCAGCTTGTTCTTCTGCTGTCAGCAATTCCTTTGCGAACAACGATTTGGTAAGTGTATTCATCCATCCAAGCGTCTGAGGCAACGAAAGTAACCATCTGTACCGACCTTGTCTCCCCATGAGTTTTCAACCTTTCCACTTGGCTGACTTGTCCATTTTTCATCCAAATCCACACCTGTCAAGACCATGGCGTGGGTCATCAAACTTTTCGCTGTAATCCAAACGTCCAGCTTTGTCTTGAGTGAGTTGAATATCCATGCTTGATTCAAAGTCATAAACATCAGTCGCAAGATTCAGCTTTGCGGTTGCTGAGCTGACCGACATCTGAACCAAACCAAACAGTTTCTCCTGTTTGCATTTGGGCAATCGCCAATTCTTTCAAGCGCTCCATTGGAACGTTGATGTAGCGAACTGCACGGCTACCAACGACATTCCCCTAACATCTCAACTGTATAGATTTTACCGTAAGGCTTGTCAGCAGTTGGGAGCGTTGATAACGAAACATAGTCTTCTAGAGGAAGATTGACATATTTCTTTGTAAAACTCTTGTGGTGTAATGCCCTTTTCGCTTTTGGTAGTTATTATCCTTATCACGATAAGCAAAATCAAACTGCGTGGTGGAAGTCCCAGTGACATAGCAAGGAAGTTAAAGATTTCTGCAAGAGCTCTTCTTTCTTGGCTTGAACAGTCGCTTGGTCCGCACCAGAAGCAAGCAAAGTCACGCAAGATTTGGGGCATCTTGACGAAGCAATTTGTTAAGGATGGCATTTAACTCACGGCTACTGCTAGATGAAACAGACTCAGGATAAACAGACTTAGGAACGACACCGTATTTCTCAAAGAGGGCAACGACCATATCCCACTGACCACCGTCTTGTTGAGGGGTTTGGAGTAGGAAGCTAACCTTGCGGCTCGTCAAGTCTTGGTCTGCAGTCGCAATGACTTGCTCCAAGAACCAGTTTGATTTTTCATACTTGTCCCAGAAGAAAGTGTGGGCTTGTGACAACTCAAAATTTTCAAGTTTGTATTGAGAGATGAGTTTGTGGCGGAAGGTGTTGAGAGCTGCAAACATCCAGCAACGACCAGATGCTTTCTGGTTAGTAACCTTGTCCTTGGTCAAATCCAATGAGAAAACAGGTGTATTGTCTACATGGCTTTGGCGACGTTCTAGGGCTGCAAAAATTCCGTTATGGCTGGCAGCATTTTCAATCGCTTGGTATTTGACATTTGCTTCATAGTTAGCAAATAATTTATCTGTAAATGATTCTTGAATCGCGTTCATAGATTCCTCCTTTTATTCTACTGTCTATTATAACTCTTTTCACAAAGGAAGCAACTGAAAAACATGAAAAAGACAAGGACATTCTACTCACCTTTTCTAGTATAAATTAAATTTGCAATACTCAGCAAAGGAGAATCTCGAGCTCCTCCTTGATCAGGCGACGCCATTCTCCTCGTTCTAAGTTCTCATCCAAGGCTAAAGTTCCCATCGTCAAAACGTTGCAGAGTCCACGACTTCCTTGCCGCAGTAGGGACACCATGCGTTTGACCTGGTGGAACTTCCCTTCAGCAATGGTCACCCGAACCAGACTCTGATTCTTATCTGAATCTACTGACAAAATCTCCAGCTTAGCTGGCTGGCAGGTAAAGTCCTGAGCGGAATGCCCTTGGCAAATGTCTCCACATCTTCTTGGGTCATAATTCCCTCGACTTGTGCCAGATAGGTCTGATCCACATGACGTTTAGGTGAAAGCAAAGCATGGGCAGCTGACCATCATTGGTCAAGAGTAGAAGTCCATGCGTATCGATATCCAAGCGCCCTACTGGAAAAACTTCCTGGTCCGAGCCAAAGTCATCCAGCAAGTCTAGAACCGTTCTATGCTTGGGATCCTCAGTCGCTGAAATAACTCCTTGGGGCTTGTTCATCATGTAGTAGACAAACTCTTCATACTCCAGCACTTGGCCATCAAAGCGAATCTCATCTCTTTCTTCATTAATCTGCAGTTTAGCTGACTTTTCTTTTTTACCATTTACTGTCACGCGCCCAGCCTTAAGCAAGTTTTTGACCTCTGTCCGACTCCCTACAGCGCAGGCAACTAAAAATTTATCTAATCTCATAGAACTATTATATCATACTCAAAAAGGAGGCTGGCTCAAGTGACCAACCTCCTTTTCTCTTTCAAAATCAAACCCGTCAACGCGCTTGCGATAGATGCTATGACTTCCCGTTCTATCTACAACCGAAAGCAGTAGCTTTTGAAAGCCTGACAGTTTCCTAGTGCTCTTTGATTTTCATTGAGTATCAGATTTAGAAATTAACTTCTGTCCCAGAAGATAGCTAAGACAACATGGAACTGATACGCTGAATAATGGTTACGACTAGGCTGGCCCCCAAGAACCAAAGAGTAATTGTCCTAAAAGGCACCAATCCAACCGAGAAACATCTTCCCAAAGCATCCCATATCGTTCTCCACGATTGGTGATAGCCCCAGCTAATAGTCCGATTAAAAGGCCGACAAACATGCTTCCAATCATAGCTTCTCCTTAATTTGCCCAATCTCCATTACGGAAGAGTGGTACGCGTGTTCCATCCTCACGGATACCATCGATATCCATTTGATTCGAACCAATCATAAAGTCCACGTGAACATCTGAACGGTTCAGTCCTGCAGCTTCAAGCTCTTCTTCGCTCATCTCTGCACCACCAACAACGCTGGTCGCATAGGCTGCACCGATAGCCAAGTGGTTTGAAGCATTCTCATCGAAAAGGGTGTTGAAGAAGGTAATGCCTGACTGAGAAATTGGGCTTGGATCTGGTACCAAGGCACATTCACCCAAGGCACGAGCGCCCGCATTTTCAAAGACAAGGTCTTTCATGACCTGGTCACCCTTCTCAGCAGTGATATCTACGATTTGACCATCCTTGAAGGTTACTTTAATTCCCTCAATGATATTTCCGTTGTAGCTAAGTGGTTTTGTAGAAGTGACATAGCCATCTGCGAGACGAAAATCAGGCGCTGTGAAGACTTCCTCTGTTGGCATATTTGGCAAGAATTCTTCGCCCTGTGCATTGACTAGCACCAGCTGATTCCCAAACGTGGTTCTTTTGGCAAAGCCAAGTGTCAAATCTGTTCCTGGCGCTGTATAGTGAAGGGCTGAAAATTGTTCTTTATTAAGCATATCTGCCTTGCTCTTGAGGATGGCTGCATGTTCTTCCCAAGCCTTAACTGGATCTTCTTCATAGACACGGCAAGTTTTGAAGATTTGGTCCCAAAGGAGATCGACTGCTTCTTCATCGCTCGCAGCATTTGGAAAGACCTTCTTAGCCCACTCAAGCCCAGCAGCGGCTGCTACAGTCCAGCTAACCTTGTTGGATTGCGTTGCGATGCGCATTGGCTTCATAGCAAGTCCCATCGCTTTGGCAGAAGCTGAAAGCTTGTCAGCGTCCACACCGTTCAAGGCACCTGGGTCAGAAGAACGGACACCAAGACGGCTAGCCTTGTTCTCCAAGAGATAGTTCATCTCAGCAATCTTGTATTCTGGCACATTGTCCAGACGCTCCATCGGCGCATGGAGGAATTTCTCACGGTTAATCACATCATCTGTCCACTGAACGATGACCTCATGAGCACCCAAGGCATAAGCTTCCTTCACGATTAGATGAGCTAACTCGCGTTGCTCCACATCGATAGAGAGAGCCAAAGTGTGACCAGGTTGCACGTTGATTCCGTTCGCAACCAATAATTTCGCATATTTTTCTAGATTTTCTTTAAAATTTGGTAAAACCATTTTATTTTTCCTTTTCTATTTTTCTTTTAAAGCAGAAAACAATCCTGCTAAAGCAATGGCACCCGACAGAAGCACTGTCGATAGGATAATTGTTTCATCTGCCAGCTCTAGCTGATAGTCAAAAACCTTTTCAGCTGGTTTGTCTTCCGCAAAGATTCTAAGTTTCATAAAGATGTTCTCCGTTCTAATCCTTAAAACAAATCATCAAACAAACTCAACTGGTTATCCTCTGGCATATTGCCAAGAATGCCCATTTCATCCATCTTTTCAACCAAGGTTGATGACAGTCCACCGCGTTTACGTAGTTCTGTCTTAGAGAGGAATTCTCCCTCTTCACGCGCACGCACCAACTGCTTAGCAACGTTCTCTCCCAGACCATCCATTGCTACAAATGGTGGGATGAGGGTATCCCCATCGATGAGGAACTCTGTTGCCTGACTACGGTAGAGATCGAGTTTACCAAACTTGAAACCACGTTCCCACATTTCATTGACAATCTCAAGAGTTGTATAGAGGTCAATTTCCACATTAGAGGCTTCATTGTTCTTCCGTTTTTCAGCAATTTCTTGCATCTTGCGCTTGATGGCATCCAAACCCGCCCCCATGGTCTTGATATCAAAAGCCTTGGCACGGATGGAGAAGTAAGCACAGTAATAATAAATCGGATGGTGAACCTTGAAGTAGGCCACACGCAAGGCCATCATAACGTAGGCTGCCGCATGGGCTTTAGGGAACATATACTTGATTTTCCCACAGGACTCGATATACCACTCTGGCACCTTATTGGCCTTCATAGCTTCGATGTAGCCATTTCGCTCCTCTTCGGAAATCTTTAGCCACATGCCTTTACGTACCCGTTCCATGATAGTAAAAGCCATCTTAGGTTCAAGACCAGCATGCATGAGATAAACCATGATATCGTCCCGACAACCGATAACAGTCGATAGGTCCGCAATCCCTTGCTTGATCAGATCCTGGGCGTTCCCCAGCCACACATCGGTACCGTGGGATAGACCAGACAGCTGAAGCAACTCTGCAAAAGTCGTCGGATGCGTCTCATCTACCATTCCCACGTACGAAGTTGGTTCCAAACTCTGGAATCCCCAGCATCCCCGTCGGTGTTCCGATTTGCTCAGGTGTCACCCTAGCACATCAGTTCCAGAAAAAGAGGGCCATCACACCTTCATCATCCATGGGAATTTCATTAGGGTCAATACCAGACAAGTCCTGCAGTTTCCGAATCATGGTCGGATCATCATGCCCCAGTACATCGAGTTTGAGGACATTCTCATCGATATCATGGAAGTTAAAGTGAGTCGTCTGCCATTCAGCCGTCACGTCATCCGCTGGATACTGAACAGGCGTAAAATCGTAAACATCCATGTAGTTAGGAATAACAACGATTCCCCCCGGGTGTTGTCCTGTTGTCCGCTTGACACCAGCCGCACCCTGAGCGAGGCGTTCCACCTCTGCATCACGATAAAACTTCCCATAGTCCCGCTCATAGCCCTTTACAAAGCCATAGGCAGTCTTGGCAGCCACCGTACCAACCGTTCCTGCACGGAAGGCATATTCTTCACCAAAGATATCACGCACATCCAAGTGAGCGCTAGGCTGGTCTTCTCCCGAAAAGTTCAAGTCAATATCGGGAACCTTATCTCCATCAAAACCAAGGAAGGTCTCGAAACGGAATATCCTGCCCATTTTTGCTGAGTTTGTGACCACACTTTGGACAGTCCTTATCAGGCATATCAAATCCTGAACCGTAAGAACCATCTGTGATAAATTCACTATACTGACACTGACTACAAACATAATGAGGAGAGAGAGGATTAACCTCCGTAATCCCAATCATGGTCGCAACGAAACTGGAACCGACAGATCCACGAGAACCAACCAAGTAACCCCGTTCATTGGAACGTTGCACCAGCATCTGGGAAGCCAGATAAATCACGGCAAATCCATTCCCCAGTATGGATGTTAATTCTTTTTCAATCCGCAAATCAACAATATCTGGCAGCGGATTTCCATAAATCTCAAAAGCTTTCTTGTAGGTCAGCTCAGCAACCGTTTCTTCCGCCTTGTCAATGAAAGGCGTGTACAGGTCACTCTTAACCACCTCAACAGGCTCAAAGGTTTCTGCCAAGGCATTGGTGTTTTCAATAACCAGTTTACGAGCCAGTTCCTCGCCCAAAAAGGCAAATTCATCCAACATCTCATTGGTTGTTCGAAAATGAGCCTTTGGCAGAGGAGCTGGTTGGGCATGTTCACCGTGACCAATGGTTCGGTTAATCATAGCCCCCTGTCCCAAACTACGGACGATAATTTCACGGTAAATCTCTTCTTCCGGTTCGATATAATGGACATTTCCCGTAGCCAAAACGGGCTTGCCAAGACGGTCCCCGACCTCTATCAAACTCTTGATAATGGTCTGGAGTTCCTCCATATCCTTAACCTGCTCTTTAGCAATCAAGGGAGCATAGATAGCTGGTGGCATAACCTCGATAAAGTCATAATACTTGGCCACCTCAACCGCCGCATCCACACCTTGGGAAACGACTGCATCAAAAACTTCACCTTCTGAACAGGCTGAGCCCTAAAATCAAACCCTCCCGATGAGCATCTAGAACCGTTCTCGGAATCCGTGGCACCCTTCCAAAGTACTTTGGTATTGGACAAAGAAACCAGCTTAAAGATATTTTTTAGACCTACTTGATTCTTGACATAGATGGTCGCATGCTTGATCCGAGCTTTTTTATAAGAGTCTGGACTAATCAAATCAATATTCAGTCTAGCCAGATCAGTCACACCATGTTTTTCTGCTACATCTTTGATAAAGATGAAGAGCAGACGACCAGTAGCTTCCGCATCGTAGTTGGCCATGTGGTGGTGGTCCAGTGCCACACCAAAACGCTTGGTCAAAGGTCCCAAACCATGACGTTTATACTCAGGATAGAGGTTTCTAGCAAACTCCAGCGTATCAATAACTGGCTGGCTAATCTTAGGCAGACCATGACGCTCATAGTTAGCATTCATAAAGCCAACGTCAAAGGTAGCATTGTGGGCAACTAAGACTGTATCCTTGCAAAATTCTTGGAATTCTTGCAAAACTTGTTCCAGTGGTTTGGCATTTTTGACATGATCATCTGTAATTCCAGTCAACTCAGTAGTAAAGGCTGACAAGGGATATCCAGGATTGATAAATTCATCAAATTCAGCAATAACATTTCCCTTGTACATCTTAGAAGCCGCAACTTGAATCAAGTCATTATAGATAGCTGAAAGTCCCGTCGTTTCCACGTCAAAAACCACGTAGGTCGCTTCTGACAAGTCCATCTCCACTTCGTTGTAAACGATAGGAACACGGTCCTCCACGATATTGGCTTCCATTCCATAGATCAGCTGGATTCCAGCTTTCTTAGCCGCCTTGTAGCCATGTGGGAAGGACTGAACATTCCCATGGTCCGTGATGGCAACCGCCTTGTGTCCCCACTTTAGCAGCTGTCGCAACGATTTCTTCTACCTCTGGTAGAGCATCCATAGTCGACATATTAGTATGAGCATGAAACTCAACCCGACGCTCACCTTCTGGCATCAAATCCTTCCGCTCATAGTGAACAACTTCCTGCACATCCTGCACGTTCATTGTCAAATCTCGTGTGAAGTTATTCATCTCCACATTCCCACGAACACGAAGCCAAGAACTTTTCTTGATGATGTCAAACTTCTGAGCTTCTTCTTCATTCTTAACCCATTTTTGCATTGAAAAACTTGAAGTGTAGTCCGTCATTTTAAAGTTGATCAAAACACGACCAGTTCTGGTCACCTTATGCTCCACATCAAAAACGACCCCTTCAAAGACCAAACGATTTTCCTCAGTCGTCACATCAATCATCTGGGTAACTTCAGCCTTATCCAATTTTGGTTTTGCCACAGCCTTTTTAGCCTGAAAATCAAAGGCCGGTTTCTCTTCTACTGGAGGAGGAGCCATCTGTTCCAGTTGTTCGATAGCACGCAAAGCCTCTTCATTAGCAGCCTGAACGATTTGTTCATTCTCCGTATGGAAGGCTTCCTCCTGCTCCTGTGTAAGAGCATCATTCTTTTCTATTTGGCAGACAAAAACTGGGAAACCAAACTTTTCAAGTTGCTTTGCTAAATTAGGAAGATGATTTTTCTTAAAGTGTTCCTTATCAATCGCCTCTGAACCTTCAATAAATGAGCTGATTTCCTCTGCACGAACTTTCAAAATTCTGATAAAGAGACTTAAACCCTTGACTAGCACATGGACCTTCAGAAAAAGCCTCCTATAGTAGGCCTGCAAGAGTTCATTTGAAAATTCTTGAGAGAGAGCCTTGATTTCGAAAACAGCTTGATTCCCTGTCTTAGAAAATTCTTCACTAAGCCCTTTCTTTAACTCTAAAAAGATTTCAATCGGTAAAATATTAGAAAATACAAAATGAAATTCCCAAATCTTACTAATTTTATGAACCACAACACGCTCAATATCTTGCATCAACAAGAGCAGGATCCTGTCTCAATTGATCAGAGACTCCTAGTTTGATTCATTAAAAATTTCAAACTTACTTGACATTCAATTTTCCTCACATTATTCTCTTACTATTTTACCATAATTAAAGAAAATATATGACTAGTACCATTCCTTAAGCACTGCTAGTTTTTCACAAATTTATTCCGTAAAACAAAAAAAGAAGACTCTCAGAATCTCCTTAGTAACATAAAAAGATACCCTAAAGTATCCTCGTAATCGATCGGGAAGACAGGATTCGAACCTGCGACACCTTGGTCCCAAAACCAAGTACTCTACCAAGCTGAGCTACTTCCCGCGTTAAATAGAAAAAAAATGCACCCTAGAGGAGTCGAACCTCTAACCGCCTGATTCGTAGTCAGGTACTCTATCCAGTTGAGCTAAGGGTGCTCATCATTATATGCCGAGGACCGGAATCGAACCGGTACGATCGTTACCAATCGCAGGATTTTTAAGTCCTGTGCGTCTGCCAGTTCCGCCACCCCGGCCTCTCTAAGCGAACGACGGGATTCGAACTCGCGACCCCCACCTTGGCAAGGTGGTGTTCTACCACTGAACTACGTTCGCATCGACCTCTTATTCTATAAAAAAATGCCGGCTACATGACTTGAACACGCGACCCTCTGATTACAAATCAGATGCTCTACCAACTGAGCTAAGCCGGCTCATTTTCTATTATGCGGGTTAAGGGACTTGAACCCCCACGCCGTTAAGCGCCAGATCCTAAATCTGGTGCGTCTGCCAATTCCGCCAAACCCGCAAAATATGACCCGTACTGGGCTCGAACCAGTGACCCATTGATTAAAAGTCAATTGCTCTACCAACTGAGCTAACGAGTCTAAAAATAACTTCCGTTATCTTCAAACGGTCCCGACGGGAATCGAACCCGCGATCTTCGCCGTGACAGGGGCGACGTGATAACCGCTACACTACGGGACCTATGGGAGTTAACGGGATCGAACCGCTGACCCTCTGCTTGTAAGGCAGATGCTCTCCCAGCTGAGCTAAACTCCCTCGAGCTAAGCGACTTCCATATCTCACAGGGGGCAACCCCCAACTACTTCCGGCGTTCTAGGGCTTAACTGCTGTGTTCGGCATGGGTACAGGTGTATCTCCTAGGCTATCGTCACTTAACTCTGAGTAATACCTACTCAAAATTGAATATCTATCAAATACTAGAAAACCTCACGCTTCGTATTCTCAGTTACTTTGGATAAGTCCTCGAGCTATTAGTATTAGTCCGCTACATGTGTCGCCACACTTCCACTTCTAACCCTATCTACCTGATCATCTCTCAGGGCTCTTACTGATATAAATCATGGGAAATCTCATCTTGAGGTGGGTTTCACACTTAGATGCTTTCAGCGTTTATCCCTTCCCCTACATAGCTACCCAGCGATGCCTTTGGCAAGACAACTGGTACACCAGCGGTAAGTCCACTCTGGTCCTCTCGTACTAGGAGCAGATCCTCTCAAATTTCCTACGCCCGCGACGGATAGGGACCGAACTGTCTCACGACGTTCTGAACCCAGCTCGCGTGCCGCTTTAATGGGCGAACAGCCCAACCCTTGGGACCGACTACAGCCCCAGGATGCGACGAGCCGACATCGAGGTGCCAAACCTCCCCGTCGATGTGAACTCTTGGGGGAGATAAGCCTGTTATCCCCAGGGTAGCTTTTTATCCGTTGAGCGATGGCCCTTCCATACGGAACCACCGGATCACTAAGCCCGACTTTCGTCCCTGCTCGAGTTGTAGCTCTCGCAGTCAAGCTCCCTTATACCTTTACACTCTGCGAATGATTTCCAACCATTCTGAGGGGAACCTTTGGGCGCCTCCGTTACCTTTTAGGAGGCGACCGCCCCAGTCAAACTGCCCGTCAGACACTGTCTCCGATAGGGATCACCTATCCGGGTTAGAGTGGCCATAACACAAGGGTAGTATCCCAACAACGTCTCCTTCGAAACTGGCGTCCCTGATCTCATAGACTCCTACCTATCCTGTACATGTGGTACAGACACTCAATATCAAACTGCAGTAAAGCTCCATGGGGTCTTTCCGTCCTGTCGCGGGTAACCTGCATCTTCACAGGTACTAAAAATTTCACCGAGTCTCTCGTTGAGACAGTGCCCAAATCATTACGCCTTTTCGTGCGGGTCGGAACTTACCCGACAAGGAATTTCGCTACCTTAGGGACCGTTATAGTTACGGCCGCCGTTTACTGGGGCTTCAATTCATACCTTCGCGTTACGCTAAGCACTCCTCTTAACCTTCCAGCACCGGGCAGGCGTCACCCCCTATACATCATCTTACGATTTAGCAGAGAGCTGTGTTTTTGATAAACAGTTGCTTGGGCCTATTCACTGCGGCTGACTTAAAGTCAGCACCCCTTCTCCCGAAGTTACGGGGTCATTTTGCCGAGTTCCTTAACGAGAGTTCTCTCGCTCACCTGAGGCTACTCGCCTCGACTACCTGTGTCGGTTTGCGGTACGGGTAGAGTATGTTTAAACGCTAGAAGCTTTTCTTGGCAGTGTGACGTCACTAACTTCGCTACTAAACTTCGCTCCCCATCACAGCTCAATGTTATAGAATTAAGCATTTGACTCATTCACACCTCACTGCTTAGACAGACACTTCCATTCGTCTGCTTTTAGTTA